>Ga0210377_10000551_pt1 | contig 36081 bp, 62 predicted proteins | sample PLM4_65_b1redo_FD_155480 | JGI IMG/M metagenome (GOLD analysis project Ga0210377, IMG submission 155480) | Groundwater sediment microbial communities from an aquifer in East River, Colorado, USA - PLM4_65_b1 redo | ecosystem: Environmental > Terrestrial > Soil > Riparian zone | place: USA: East... | reverse complement strand
TCCACACCGAGCGCTTGGCCCATCGCAGCGTGAGGTAACCCACGCCCAAGACCGAACATATTTTCTGCCGCTTGATTTTTAACCGCGGTGACTTTTTCCAGTGCGCCTTTAACACCGTTCACCACGTCATCGAGCATCCGCATGGCTTCTTCCGGGCTTGCCCCACCAAGAACGAGAGACTGAATGTTCTGCTGGTATTCCCCGAGACCTCCCTCCGTGATGCTCGTGAGATCCTTGACAGCGGATTCTGTGCTGACACCGTATTTCGCCATCGCGGCAGCGGCATTGATCGTGGACGTGGCGATGTTCTTGGTAGTCTCTGCGTTCGCGTTAAGCTCGAAGCCGACATATTTCAGACGATCATAGAGTTCAGCCTGCTGCTTGATATCCAGTTGAGTCAGCTTCGACAGAGCCGTAGCGTGACCGACCTGCTGATCCAACGCCTTTCCTTGCAGATCGTAGTAATTCTGGAAATTCGCCGTCATCGTGGCGGCGTCCTCAATCAACATTCCCGTCGCTTCGTGCAGTTCGAACGCGGCCTTGGCGCCTTCTTTGAAGGACGTTGGAATGATCTTGAATTTAGCGAAGGCTACACTGATTTTCTCCAGTTCTTCCGTTTTGGCACCCGTAAGTGCCTTGACCGAAGTTGCCTCAGAATACCGCCGCCAAATGTCCTCCTGAGTCATCATGGTGAGCTTGGCACCCTCAGCCCCGACCTTGTAGGTGTCTTCTGCGGCATCCCTGAGTTTTTTTGCCGCCGCAAAAGCCAAACCACCAAGCGCCGTCGCGCCTACACTGATCCCCTTGATACGCTTTATATACTCCTCGACTGTTCCAAAGAAACCACCGATACCCGGCACCCCTCCCGGTGGTGCCCCTCCTCCCGGCAGCATTCCCGGCGGCGTTTTGAACCCCGCCCCCGCCTGCTGAATAGCCTTCGGTGCTTCACGCCCAAAAAAAGCGTAATCAGCCAGCACCTTACGAATGACTTCCTCGTTCGCACGAACCCAAGCACGCCCGTCCTTTTCGTTTCGGAGGAACGCCTCTCCGAGCACAAGAGCCATGGCGCTACCCTGTGTCTCAATTTCACGAAATGTTCTCGGTGTCTCCAGCCCGGCAATTTCCGAAACGAACTTCTTGGCATCGGCTGCCGTACTCGTCGAGACACGTTTCGTCGAGGTCCCAACCAGTTCGACAGTGCTCTGAAACGCCTTGGCGGATTTTTCGAAGAGCTTCTGCTGCTGTGTCGAATGCGTATCGAGATGTGCAGTGAGCTTCTCAGCCCCCTGTATCATCCTGTCAGTGGTTTTTGCGAACGCCGAATCGACGTTCTTCAGCGTCTCGGAAAGGGCGTCCTCGGCTCCGAGATAGAAACTGAATCCCTGAGCGTCAATTCCCTCACCACCGCCAACAGTTCCCGGCGGAGTTTCATCGGCCACACATCACCTTCCTGCCTGATCTTTCAATTCCTTCAACAGACGCCGCACAAACCATTTCCGGTCATAAACCGGCATGGCTTCTAAAGCTTCCCACGATTGGTGCTCTGGTACATCAGCAGGTGATACTCCTCGTAAAGGTTCTCACGCTCCACGTCGTTGAGTACGAAAAAAATCGCCAGTGAAAGGCAGATCCACCCGAAAGAAATCTCCACATCGCCCGTTCGTACAAGTGATGTCCACTCCGGTGACCGCGCCCGGCGTCACATCGTCGATGGCGTTCTTCAGCGCCGAGCAATCCTCGCCGATCAGATTCTCAATGAAAGTCATTGCTGTCTGGATTTCAGGTGTCTTCCCGTTGATCGTGACGAGCGCCTTAGCGAGACGATAAATGAAGCTAGGATCTTCAAGCCGGGCTTTCGCCTCTTCCCGTCTGGCGTACTGAAGAATCTCCGCTTCATCCTTGCCACGCAGAAGACGGAATTGCACTGTAGCTTGTGAACGAGGCAGCGTAACAGAAAACGGCTCCGCCCACTCGTCCTTGGCCCACAGAATCTTGAAATCAGAAGGGACCTTAGAAGTATGGTTTACTCGGGCGCTGCATGACGGACACTTAGTCGTGAACGTGTAATCCTCTCCATAGCTGTTGGAACGCAACACGAAAAGCAAGTAGAAACGGTCACTCGTTAGAAGCTCCTCTACCGGTGGACCAGTTTTCATGCAGCGCTTAAGGAGCGTGTCAAAAATCGTCGTGATGTTCGAAGCCCCCATACCGGACACGAGCGCTTCCTCACGTCCGGTCATGGGGAACATCTCGACAATTCCATCGGGGCAGGCCGCGCCATAAAACTTCCCTCGCGAGGGCAATTCAACGCTGCCTGCCGTACGAGGCTGGATTTCAACAACCGGTGGTACGGGCTTGAGATTCGTGGTCATCGCTCTCTCCTTCTCTTCTCTCCGCTTTCGCCTTTTTTTCATGGGGTCAGCAGTGAAGGAGAAAACGACATTACAGGGTCAAACCAAGGAACCTAATGTGATTTCAAAAAAGTGGCATCGCCTTATCGCACTCCAACGTCATCGTGATCGTGTGAACAGCAGTTCCTTCCGCGTAACTCACACCCTCATCCTTGACGCTTGAAGGCCAAATACCAATCATCTTGAATTTCTTTTCCGCGGCACCGTCCGGTCCGATAAAAGAAAGCTCCCCCTGTTTCTTGTAGGTAGAGGCGAGCCCGGTGTTACCAGTCGCAGGGTCCTGCACGAGCTTTCTCCACGCCATCAACGCAGAATAAACAGGCTGGTCCACAAAGTCACGCACGACCAGCGGAACGCTCGCCCACTTTGCCTGACCCGCCACCTTGATGACTTCATTCAGGTATGGAAGGTTGATGACTTCGTTCGTGCCATCCGGCACGCCAGCGGACACACAGGCGAGCTTGATAAGCTCCGCCCCCGGCACTCCGAACAGGTTGATTTCGAAATCGTATTTACGCTGAGGCTCGAATCCTCCGCCCTGTGGAGCTAGGTGAGCCGCGCTCATTCTGGCCATCTAAGTACCTCCAAACCTGCCGTCGAGAAGATAGTCTCCGGTGGGTTATGCAACCTGAGTCGGGTAGATTACGAGAGCAACATATAGCGATCTAGCCCCGTTACCACCTCCAGAAGCAGAACTGTAGCCCCCTGACGCTTCCGGCATGTGGTAGAGCAACGAATCCCCCGCCTTCCCAAGCGTTATAAGCGGGTAGGCGTTCATGTCAAACTTTTCCCCTGCCGGAATTGTCGGACGCCCGCTATCCGGGAAAATGTTCATCTGATTTCTAGTGAGGAGGAGATTGAAAATCGTTTGCCCGCCACCAATGGGACTTGCTGGAGTGCCTACGTATGCAATAACCCGGTCTATGTTGTAGCTATAAGGAATAGCAGCCCGAATACGGTCGTCCGCGTCATAATTTACTTCCTCGAAAAACACTGTAACATCAATTATTCCGTTTGCATCTGTAGTAGGTGCGTTGAACGTAATGAGGATCTGAGGAGAAGGCCAGAGATAGAGCCTTGAAAAGTCTTTCATCCCAACGCTGATTCCACTCACGCTAAGCCCTACAGCGGCATCGAATCTCTGCGTATCACCGTCAACCCCAACATCAAAATTAACAGGTCCGGCAGGAACCACGACACAATTGGTTGCAACTGCTGAAATACGTACGTTGGCACCCAACCCTAGATCGGCACTCGTATAAATTGTTGTGACACCACTTGGAATATATAGCCGCTCACGCCATCTTTTTTCAACCTTCATCAGGCGGCTTTCAGCCCCAACCACCCCAAATACGATGACTTGAGCATTCGGCTCCCAAAAAATACGGTCGTCTTGGATTGAAGTGACCGAGCTAGGTCCGCCGACTGCATCGCAGATCAATAGCGCACCGGACACGGGCGGGTTTACATACGGAGAATCGTCTGCTACTGCGACAAACGTACCATCCGGTTTGAGCCAAATCCGGTTGTTGAAGTTCGCCGTTACAGGAACCTCGGTCACAGTTGAGATGGCAACCAGTGCTCCAGCGAGACGTGCGCGCAACGTTCCGATAATGACACTGAGCCCAACGCCTACGGTCGGTTTTCCACGTCCATTCACAGCAGTCTGTAAGACATCTGACTGAGAAATAATCGAAGTCCCGCCCACACGGTAGTAGACCGTCACCTGCCCGATGGACAGAGAGAGCGCCGGAAGATCCGGAAGCACCGAGCTTCCTATTACCGCCCTTGCTCCCTTAACGACCACTGGTCCGATTTCAGTGATCCCGTCACCTTTCGATTGCACGAGACGCGCTGTGTATTCCTCGCCTGCCGCAAGCCCCTGACCATCCCCGTCCAGTTGATTGAGTTCAAGCGCGTGCGTCTCCGTGACACGGTATGACACTCCCTGAAAAACATACCAGCTTCGCGTCAGAGATACGGAAGCACTACCGTCAGCAGTCACCACCGGAGCTTCAACGAATTCACTGATGGTGGAATCACCGACACCCGGCAGGATGCCTTGCCCCTCTTCAGGAAGACGGAGCGTCCCAAGACCATCTTTCGTAACGAATGGGTTGTCAGCGGACGGGGCGGTTGGAAATCCCGTGAGCGCGGCTTTCTGTTCCGCGGTAGAGGCCACCACCTCAAGCGCCTGAATTCGGTTAATGAACGGGGAGAAATCGGCTCCAGATGCCAGACGCCGCACGTGCTCGATATTTTCGGCGATTATTGGGACAAGAGCACCGTCAATGCGGGCCACGGCTCCAACACGATCTCCACCCGCCACATCAGGATATGTTGTGCGGTAGACGGTGATCTTGTCAGCCGAAGGCGCTTTGGTCGGCAAGTTACTCTTCCTTTTTTTCCACCAACACCTGCGTGCCAGCCACAATATCAGGAGGCGTTGTCGTAACAACCGAATGCTCAGGCACAATGCTGACCGTCGTCGGGGCGTCTCCACTGATTTCCACACGGCGATTCGGCCCTACATACGGCGGGGCCATTGGTCCCGGCTTGGTAGAAATAGTCCGGTAGATGAACGCCGCAAAATCACAAAGACCAGACACGATCAAAATGACCTTATCCGTAGCCTCGTTCGCATCCACACTCGTGCCATGAAGAACACCCGTGATCGCCAAAAGCTTCAGGATGATAGACACCGCAAGAAAAAACAGCGTCCTGTATCCCGAGAGCTTGCCGGATAAGGCGGCGAACCACGCGATTATTTTCATGCTGTGCCCCCTGTGGAAAAAGCCCTCTCTTTCCTGAGTTTATCTACCCATTGAAGAACCGGGCTGGTGTACTTGTAGTAATTTTCGTGCGTCGGATGTCCGGCATTGTAGGCCGAGATGGCGTCCTGCATATCGAAACCACGGGCAAAAAGACCAGCAAGATGACGCGCTCCATATGCTAGCCCGACATCCATGTTGCACAACTTGGTGAAAAAGATTTCACGAAATCCGTGCTCTCTCGCCACGGCTCCCATCACCTGCATGAGCCCCCAACTCGCCTGCTGCCCCCACCACTCCTGATCTAGCTGCCCACCAAGTTTATGGAAATCAGCCGGTGGAATTTCGGATGCGTTTTCATCAGCGGTCAACGTCCGAAAAGGCTTCCAATCGCGAACATCCCACAGGTAACGATATTTCGGTTCCGGATTCCATGCTGATGTTTCACCACCAGACTCCTGCATCACGAAAGCAGCGAGCAGGTATACATCTAGCTCGTGACGTGCCGCGACGGCGGGAAGAGCAGCAATGACAGGCGCAGGAAGATACATTCTAGACTTTCAAAAAAGTAGGGCCGCTGGCACGTTGAAGTCCGTACTGCGGCCCTATGGGGTTACACATTCAACGTTCCGGCACGAGGATCGCGCCAACCGCGAGACGGAAACGACGGATAGATGTAGTTGTCGCGTCGGTTTTTCGAAGCTCCAACACGTCCTCTGGCCCGATCCACTCCAATATTTCACCGCTGATTGGAACCGCTTTCCATCCCCCGCCACCCACTCGATAGTCCAAGTAAAACATCGCCGGATCACCGGTTGCGCTCGCCTTGAACCGTAGCTGCGCACGAACGCTGAGCACAGGCGTACCAGAAGGAGTCGGGAACGACACTGGAAATGTTGGTGTGACAGTCGGTGTCAACGTAGGAACAGGTGTCGGTCCGACAGGAGTAGCAGTCGAGACCGCAGTCGGTGTCCGTATCGGGACCATGGTCGGCGTCCACGTAGGCGCCGGAGTCGGAGGGGCAGCCGTAGGCGGAGGAGGAACCGTTGGCCTGCGGGTCGGCAAGGGCTGTGGTTGAGCGAGTATCATATTTGAAAAGAAAAGCAGGGCGACAGGGATTAACCGTCGCCCCACAAGAATCAACATTCGTCTCACCGTCGAATCTTAGCCGCCGCTCGGTCCACCACCGGTCTGAACATTGGCAAGGAACGATTCGAGAGTGAACCCCTCGTACTGGTCTAGATTCTGAGGCGACATCGGATTCGCCCCCGGCATTTCGATCAGACCACCCTTGATCCCGGCGCAGGCGAAGGTTGGGTCGCAACGGCGATAACGGCTCGTCTGGTACTCAGGCGTGGACATCGACCAGAGACGCCGAAGCTCAGCGTCCGCCTTGTCAAGTCCCTCGCCCCACTTCGCCCTGTTTCCAGCGTACGTGTACCCTTCCGCCAGCCGTGCCTTGACTTCCGGCAGGTCGAGCGGATTGCACGGGCCGATGTCTTTCTGCTCGTTTTTCGACCCGAAACGCGGACTCGCCGGATACAGGAACGGTGGTTCTGAAGAGACCGGCGTTGGCGCGGGGCCACTTTCATACTTTGCGATCAGGACTTTCAGTTCGTCGAAGAAGCTCATGGGTCCTCCCTTTCCTTTCTACAGTTCGTAGTGGGGGCCGTAGGGATAGTCACTTCTCCGGCTTTTGCTCTCGATCAAGCGGACACCCGCTGAATGGACATATTTGTTGACTCTGTTCTTTTTCAAGCCGATCAACTTCACGCTGGAGCCGCGATACATCCATTAACACGTTCGCGTTCTCAATCCGCTCGTGCGCACACTCCTCATAAAGCTTCCAGTATTTTTCTTTCCAAATATCGACCTTCTCGTCAAGGTCCTTATTATCCGACCGAAGGATAGCCATATCGGCAACACCTTGGTCAATTCTGCGCACACTGGAACCGAAACGATTTTCCAGTAGCTTTGTGGCAAGCGCCGTCGCTGCGACGATGACGGAGCCGCCAATTGTGAGAAGAATTGGATCATTCACTCTTCTTCTCGTGGCCATTTAGACCAAGCACAGTCCTAAGTGAAAGTGCTGTAAGCGCCGGAAAAATAATCTGTGCCGCACCCGCTCCAGTCGTGATGATAGAAAGAAACGTACATAGCGCAAACGCCGGAACAGACACCCACGCACACACCTTTCGAGCGGTAATACCTTCCTTCGCCCACGCAACGAGAATGCAACCACCAAGAATAACAAGTATAAAGGGCAAAAAAATATACGGTCCCGGCATACGGTCAACCGTCAGGAAAAACGGTGCAGCCCGTGTACCATGCCAGATACCAAGCGTAGCGTAACCAGTAGAAAAATAACCGACGACCACTTCACTAAGGTCGGTTGGCCCGATCAGAAGACGATGGAAAAGACGTGCAATTTTACGTTTCCGCCGCTCTACTTTATTTATGCGCGGCATCTCATCAGTGCTTTCAAACGACTCGACCATCTCGCTCATTTTTTCCCCCCGATGAAGGTATCCTTCGAAAGCCCGGCAAGGCGGAGAAGGTGCTCAACAGGAAGAGCGCTGATCGGCCACGATTCAGCGTTACCAGATTTCGGGTTCACGTAATTCAGACGCATGGCGCCGTCTGCGTCTAAAGCTTTGTAGTCTCCCGGCGTCTTGTTAAAGGCGAGGTTTTCGAGTTCAGCGCGAGTCACAGGTCACACCCAAGGAGTGCTTCAACAATACTCTCAGTCTCCGACCCTTCCGGCCACAGTTCATTGAAGACTCTGGCCATTTCGTTGTAATCCGACTCATCCCACTTCGTGCGCCCACCCGCCCTCATATGGCGGTTGGCTTCATCCTTCGCAGCAGCCATGGCCAACTCGTATGTCATTTTTGGCTTTGATTCGGTGGTTTTCTTTTTCGTCAACCAAATGGACCCACCAGTTACGGACGACACCCGGTAATCGGACAGATTCCAGAGTTCCCTGCGAAGGTCGTCCGGTAGCTGGTCAGGGATCGTGTACACACCCTTATCGTACACCTTACCGACGACGGGAGATTTTTCCAACCACTGAGCGAGGGTCATGGGTTAAACTCACTTACCCATTCACCGATCACATCCACAAGCTGATCGAAGTAAACCATGTCCAACGACTTCAACTTCGTGACACTGCCCCCATTGCCGAGCTTATGGAGAGTGACCGAATATTCGTCCATTCCCTCGTCATACTTGATGGTGATTTTACCCCGCTTACCGACACGGAACATCAATGAGTCAGACGACTTTATGAATTCTCGGGCACCCCACGCTGACAGCCCGCCGAGCCCGCCTCCGCCGCTCAAGGCACGAAGTTGCTGATAAATCGTGTCGGCTACATCCTCCGTGAAAAACGCTTCAACGATAGACTCAACTTCCTGACTACGATAATCAGCGTCACAGCTAGTCGGCGTATCTCCACGTGCGCAGTCCCGGCACTTGATACCGGAATCTTTTTCCAGACACATCGGAGAATGGTCTACGGGTCTCCCGCACTCGGTACACGGAATGGCACCTTCTCTAGCCCACGCTAGACAATTAGGATGCCCACACGCCAGTGCTTCGGCCACGATTTACGTCCACCTGAAGCTGCCGACAGTGTTTCCATTGATGTCCCGAATGTTGATGGAATCTCCGGGGTTCAAATTACCGGACGCGAGAGACTGAAGAATTCGAGCCAACTCCAAGCTCGGTTCGTCAGTGAAAGCTTCGTTATCGGTCTCAATCAGAATCGTGACCTGCCGCCCTGCCCGCGCTTCCTGCAACGATTCACTCGTACCATCGTCTTCTGCGTCATAAATCTTCAGGCACTTCGGGCAGGTCACCCAATTGATGTCTGCGTATGATTCACCAGAAGTGGCACCACATACGGAACCACCACGAGTCTTCAGCAGGTGAACGTACGTCGTTTCATCGTCCTCCAACAGTCCGCGCACGACCTGCTCAGCCGTAATTTCCTTCATGAAAACGTGTCCTCAGTGTAGATATCTCCACGCACAATAAAGGAAATGTGACGCTGACTTACACCATAGAAATCCGCAATGGCCTGTTGCGAAAACCTACCCGATGCGTACCATGCCTTGATTTGCGTAATGTCTTCCTTAGAAAAAAGCCGTTTACGCAAACCAGTGCGCATCGCGTGTTTCTTGTTTTCGCTATTTGTCACCCAACTCAAATTATTGAGATGACAATTTGCTTTATTGCCGTCCTCGTGATTGGCCTCCATGCCAACAATCGGCGGTTCCCCCTTGAAAGCAAGCAGTACAGCCCGATGAAGCGATACCACCTTTGTTTTTCCATCCACACATGGCATCACAGAATGATACCCTTTACGGTCAACACGAGAACGCAGAACGTAACCGGGACGTGTTCCTCCGTGCCTTCCCGGCGCTACTCGCATGACTTGTCCTTCGTTCGATATCATGTAATACCCTTCAAACCCGAACAACGATCTCCATTCAGCCATACTACCCTCCTAGAAGGATAGTATACCAAAGCTAGAAAGTCTAGACTCAAAAAACGAGATCCTCAAACCGGGCGCCCGTGGCCGTGAGCACGAATTTCACTTCGAGGAATTCAGCGGCCTTCACCGGTTTCATCGCCACGACCCCGTGCATTTCGTTCCTGTCAATGGCATCAGGCGGGTTCGTATCCTTGTCGCAGATGACCTTGTAGTCGTATACGCCCCGATTCTGCTTGACCATCTCCATGTAAGGTTCCACGAGATTCACGAAAGCCGCCCACGTAATCGGATCGTTCGGCTCGAACACAAGGTACTTGACCGCTGTGGCAATAGCCTTCCGCAGATAAAGCACAAGACGCACGACATTCACCCGGTCAAGAGCGCTTGGCTTTCTCTGAAGCGAACGCTGACCGAAGACCGTGATTCCGTCCTTGCGGAAATTCACAATCGGGTTGACCGCGTTCTGATTGCCGTAGAGGTAATCCCGCTCTCCAAGATCCGGGTTGTGCTCGATTTTCAACGGCTGGAGCAAGTGACCACGATTGAGACCGGCAGGTGCGATCCACGTGAAGGTGTTGTAGTCCGTGAACGCATACACTCCACCGACAAGACCCGAAGGCGGAACCCAAACCTTCATTTTGTTCGTGGCGTCGTAAATCTGGAGCCATGGCCAATACAGAGCGCCATAGAACGTATTGAAAGCCTGATGATCCGAGTAGGCGCCAGCGCCGTTGTGCCAGTCCACGACCTGCTGCGTCGAGAGCCCGAGCGGCGGGTCCACGATGGACATGCAGTCACCGCGTGTCGAACAGAGCAGCAGCATCTCGTTGATGACTGCTGCCGAGGAAACTCCCGGCACGGCCAGCAAGTTCAGGTCGAAATCCTCCGCGTTGGCGAAAATCTGGAGTCCGGTTTTCCCCAAGGAAGTGGTCGTGCCGATATAGTCGGCATCCGTCACCGAGGCAACTCCATCGTCTCCACCCGTAAGGGTTGTCGTACCAGCCTCGGGGATGACCGAGGAAGAGCCATTCTGGTCCACCGTAATCAGAGTGGAAACCTCATTGATGGCCGTCTCCACGAAATTCACGTCTGTTGAAGGTGTCACAAGAAGGTTGTCGAATACCTCCGCGAAGCCATCTCCCATGTAAACCCGCAGGCTGAACGCTGTGGCTGAAGCGTTGGCCGCGGGACCGATGACCACCTTAAGACTATTTCCATGCGTACCCTTCGTGAGCGCCGTAACCGTGACTGAAGTCTGCCCCACGGTGCCTGTGCCTGCGAACTGCGAGGTGGCCAGCGAGAGCCCGTACTGCGCATTTCCAGTGGCATCCACCTGCACGGAACCGGTCGAGCCCGCCACGAGGGTGGCGAGAGAAACCTTGCCGTCCGAGGTTACCGAGGCCAGCCCTTCGTTATACCCGGCAGAGCCGATTACGATATTGATGGAATTGACGATCTGAGAGGCCGTCTGAGACCCGACCGTGAGAGCCACTGTACGGAGCAGCCCGGCGTTGAAGCGAACCTTCAGGGTGTTGTTGGCACCAAGGACGTAGGGTCCTGCAACCGTGCCCGTCGTCTTGCCCTTCGTGGCCGCAACTCCAATATGGACCGCCGCGTCAAAGCCGAGCGTAGAGGCCGCAGTGGAGCTTCCGAGGATCTGCACGGTGGATGACGTGCCAGTCGCAGCCGACACGATACGGACCACCGTATTTCCGCCCACAACCTGCGAGGAAGCCGTCCCGTTCGAGGTGATGATCGCGTTGATGTCCGAAGCGATCTGAGAGGCCGTACGCGATCCTGCGGTCAAAGTGACAGCGTAGGACGTACCGTCGATGATGACCGTCAACCCGTCATTGCTGCCTGTAGAAATCACATAGGGCTCATTGACCCCTGTGCCAGTGATCGTCCCGGCGGTAGCAGCCGCACCACTGTAGGTAGCAGCCGTGAAGCCGAGCGGAACGTTCGCCGTCGAACCATTTCCCGTCGTGTCGATGGTGATAGCGCTGGAAGCGCCAATCGTGTTAGAGGTAATCGTGATGGTCTGATTCGTGTTGACTGTCACGGTGGCTCCGGTGAGCGGAGCAGCGGTGATTTCAGCGGCAACCTGAGAAGCCGTCCGAACACCCTTAGTCAGAGTGACGACAACGAACGAACCTGCGTCCACCTTCACACGCAGAACGTGATTATCCGCGCTTTGAATGAAATACGGACCCGGCGCCGAGGATGTGACCGTTCCAGCCGTGGTTTTTTCGGGCAGAATACCACTGGAATTAGCCGCAGTAGGACCAGCGACCCGCACGAAAAACATCTGCCGCCCGAAGCGGAGAAACTGAAGCGCCGCGTAGGGAGCAAAATAATTCGGGTTTGGATTACCGAACGCCGTCACGAACGTAAGAACATTCGAGATGTAGGTCGCCTCGTTGACCGGCCCCTTGGAAGCGAGCCCGACGACTCCAAGAATCGTCGCCGAAAGAGTCGGAACGTAGAGGCTGTAATCTAGGATCGTCGTGTACACGCCCGGAGAGACGTAAGTCATGATCTGCTCCTCAATTCGATAGTTGAAACGTCTTTACAGGACACGTGCTTTTTCAGCCTTCGACCGGCACTTCCACCGGAGCTTCGTGGATTTCCTCGACCTCGATATATCCCTTCACCTGAAGGTCGGTGACAGCCTGAGACATCTCGTAGCCGTCGATCTCCCGAGTCCCACGAGCCGGAAGAAGCCAGCTTTGCAGCTTCCCGTTCGTGTTCGTCAGAAGTAGCGGAATTCCCTGCCGGGTTTTGTTCATCAGCTTGTACTTCACGGCTAAAGACCTCCCAAGAAGATTGTTGCTTCGATCTCTTCTGGTTTCATCAGGAGCGGCCTGACCCTGATTCGGGGCTCCTCGTGGAACACGCTGGCCCGATTCACAATAAATGCCTCCAGAGCTTCAGCCAGAGCACGCCCCCACAGGTAGCGACGTTTCACTGTGATCGGAATTTCTTCGGCCACGCAGGTCTCTCCGATGAAAATACGGTCTGGATCAGGCCGGTAAACTTTACTCACTAACTATATTTTGCGTGGAAATCAGCGATAACCTTCTGGCGCTCGTCCTCTGAAACGTCAGCATATTTCCCGTGACCGACAAAGGCATCGTACGCATCTTTCCTGTCCTTCGGGCTCCAGTCCTCAGTACCAGCCAGCTTGCCTTCCTCTTCGAGAAGCCGGGCGACGAGCTTGGTAATGACATTCATGGATTTTCCTTCGCGTGTTCACGAGCTAACGTGCAAGCCTTTTCGTAGTCTTTTTCAAAACCAATCGAATCCCACGCTCCAGTTTCCTCGTCCCCGTACCACACCTCATAGTCCTCTTTTTCGCCCTCAGCAGTCGGTTCGACCCGGATAGTTTTTGAACCGTTACGAAGAAGAATCCCGTCCGGTAGCTCAGTTTCCTGCCACGCTTCCAGAAGCCTGCCCACGATACGCTCGACACTTTCTTTCTTCTTCACAGCATTACCCTCATCGTCGTCCAGCGGGCTTGACTTGTCACCCTTTTTCTTGAAACCCATGGGGTACGTGCCGATGGCCGCGCTCGTCGTCACCTCGAAAATCTCGTCAAGGCATTCCTCGGGAGTCCTGCACGAAACTTTTCCTTCTTTCGTCATGTTTTTCTCGAATGCATCGGTGCAAGCATTGCACAGGACTCCAACTTCCGCAGGACGCCTGCGACAATTCTGACAAAGATTTTCAACCCCCGTCTTGTTCTTGTTGACAAGCACGGAACCGATATTCAGCATGTCTGGACGGAAGGCGGAGCCGAGGGGAATGTCATCATCACCTTTATACGCTTCTTCTCGTTCATACCCTGCCTTGCAATCCACACACAATTCCGAGCCGGGTGCGCGAGAATTTTTTCCGCAGTTCGAACAGACGGCTGGCTCCGCATCGGTCGGAGTGCCCTCGTCGTCATCACCGTATGACTCCCCAAGCAGACCCGCGACCAGCCCTCCCACATCCTCCTTCTTTTTCGTGGCAGCCTTCATCTGTGCGTCGGCCCGGTTCGACGCCTTTTTTGCAGCGTCGGATTTATTGATAAATTCGCGGTCAGACTTTGAGGGTTCACTGGAATCGACAGCTTCACCCCGCAGAGTGTAGTAGGACTCGCTGAATTTACCTTCAAACTTGACCCCATGACTTGCAGCCGTCTTCATGAGGAGAAGCTCGTGGTAAAACGGTGCCACAGGGTCCTTCCCGATGGACACGTTTTTTTTCTTGGCAAACACTTCAGCTTCGTCCTTCGAGTAAAACCCGCTGCGGATCAGTTTGTCGTTTGCTTCACCGGCTGTGGGTGACGGAGAAATGTAGAACATCCCATACTTGCGGGAAAAGAAAACGCGCCACTGACCTTCGAGTCGCGGTTCTTCTGAAGCCTCATGAATAGATTCGTCCTGCTCAAGCGGGATGTCGTAAAACGGCGCCCATTCCGTGACAGCCACCGAACCCTTACGCCCTGCTTTCAGGTCCTCGGCTACAGCTTCCTTCACGTAATTGTACCCATCTGTCGTGAGAGGATTTTCCAGAAAGCCGTTGCACTGGTCGCAGTGCTGTGGCGAGTCAGACTCTCCACCACCATCCGAATACGGCCCCTTCGGAAAATCATCCGAGTCATATGTGTGTTCATCCTCGGGGTCCTCGGGAGCTTTTCCGGCACGCGTCAACTCTGCCACAATCTTTTCCCCGCAGCCATCGCAGAGCAGGGCGGCTTGATAGATGTAGGCGTCCATCAGTTACTCCAGTTCATCGAGAGTTACGCCGAGCAAGCCCTTCGAGGTCATCGTTGTCTTTCGTTGTGAAAATGCCTGATTCTAGCGCGTCTCCGATACAGGGCGAACACATCCGCGTACCCGTCTCGTCGTCTCCCATGTCCATCCGGTAAATCGTATCGACTGCCGGAGCAGTGCATTTACTTGAGAACGTATGCACCGGACAACCGGGGTCGGCACACTCGCAAGTCCCGAGATCCTCTTTGAGCCGCGCTCTTTGCCCCACTTCACGCAATTCAGCCTGCGTGAAAAGCCGTTCGGTAAGCGTACCTCTGATTTTCATTCCTAGCTCCCGTCGATTTTTCCGTTGTCCCCAACGAAAAGATCAAAGGACCCGAATTTATCGGAAGCATCATCCAATCTTTTGAAAACCGGATCGTCCCCCTGATCCCAAAACCCTGTACCGTGGCCGTTTCTGTTCAACCAGAAATAATGCCCGGCTTGCTCATCAGAAAGACCTGACACGCGGAGATCCGCGTCGTTGTCGCGTATGAAGGCGTCACAATCCTGCTTCATCTTCGCCAACGTGTCAGGCTCGATATCTTCTCTGCCGTAATTCTTGTCCAACGGCTCGCCGCCAGAATCATCCACGTTGTCAGTGCTGCTCCACAACGCCGCGTCCACATACGCGTCGAAAAACGTCTGGCTGCTTTCAACGAGACGCCGGGTCAGGCCACTTTTGACTTTCATCGAATGCCTCTCAGAAGGATAGTCAGATTATGTCGTCTGGAAAGACTAGCTGTATGAACTGCTGAATCGTATCGTGAGACGCACCACTCACAATTGCGGTTGCCTTAGCAAGCACGGCATCGCGCTGTGCCGGATCGTCGGGGTCACCGTACGATTTCGCGGCCCTGCTCCAACTCGAACCGAACAGCTTCCGCATCCCCGCTTGGATTTCCTTCGCACCCTCCGAATCTCCGTCATGGCGTGCAAGAATGTATCGGGCGACCACGAAATCCGTCAAGCCTTCCTCGTTTAACAGGGCTTCCACAATGTGTTCTACATTTTTCACGGGTGCCCCCTTTGCACAGTCCGAACAGTAATAAGCCTTGAACGCCTCACCGTGAAGGTCGGCAAAAACACCACCCTTGACGATGACTCGGTTCCCCTCAGCGTCCCGATTTACGCGCGCCCAATCCTTGTCGTACGCCCACTCGTCACACCCTGCACACCTGAACCCGGCTCCTTTCGTATCCACCGGCTGAAGGTTCACTTCAACGATGGATTCGGCTGGCTCCAGCGGTTCAGGCTTCGGAGCCTTGGCCGCACACGCAGGACAGTAAAAGAGAGGAAACCCGTAGTATGGAAGGAACACAGTTCCCTCGTTCGGACACTCGCCCACATGACGACAGGAGTGCATCTGGCAATCACACGGTCGTTTCATCGGTTTTTCCCCTCTCGATTTTCATAGACGCCTTCCTTGAATCAGCCTGACAAGAAGAACAATGACCGCAATAACGAGTAGCAGGTGGAGCACTCCGCCAATACTATAGCCACCTAACATTCCAAGAGCCCAAAGAACTACGAGGATGACGATGATGAGTGTAAGTGGGTCCATATTTCCTCCCCTAAATCACAAGAGAAGTCGTTCAACAACAGACTCCACCTTCAACTTGATCGCCCCGCCTATTCCAGTCAACGGATTAGGAGCTTTACTGTACCCGGTTGCATACGTATTTCTTGACAACCACTGTAAGACAGCAATGCGGTCCATAGAGGCGAAGTCGGGAATTTCCAATGTCCGAGAACGGACGACATAAGTTTTCCCGTCAAAAGTAACACGTGGCTTCAGTTCAACCTCAAGAAATCCCCTAACGATACGCTCCGCTTCATCGAAGCCTTTTTTCGGGGCGGAGTATTCGTCGGCAAAAGCAAGCAGATGATCCATGTCCATCCCGAGGCGCACAACCTTGATTTTCGAGTCACGGTCGAGCAACCACGCAGCCGCCCACCTGTGGTGCCCATCGAGGACGTAACCGTCCTTGCTGACATACACGGCGCCACCGGGATGAAAGGTTCCGCCCTTCATGGCTTTCGCCATCCCGATGACCTTTTTCGCGTTGATCTCGTCCTGCGTGGCCTTGAGATCCTTCACCGGAACCTCAACCTCGTCCACCGGCACCTTCTTGTCCCGGAGTGCCTGCACGAGTTCCTCGGCCTTGTCCTTCGGGAACTGAGGCATGTCCTTCCGATCCACCCCGTAGTTTCCCTTGCAGACAGGCGGGTTCAGGATACAGAGGTCTTCCTTGCCCCCCTCTGACGCACACTTCTTGGTTGCGGTTTCAAGATCGTCGAGGGTGATCTTGGTCCAGTCCGCAGGCAGGGTGTAGGCGATGGCTTGAGTGACCTTCTCCTTAGAGCCCGTCTCCTTGGGTGTCTTTTCCTTGGAAGGGGCGCTCTGAGGCGCAGAACGAGCCGTAGACCGGCTGGAGGACCCCCTCCCACAGGAGGAGAATTCCCCGTCGTCAGCCCGGCAGAGGTCCCCCACAATCTGCTCAGCCTCGGAGACCCTTCGGTTACCGGGTCTAATTTCCGTCATAATCGGCCAGTCGGCTCATCCCGCCGCTTTGATTTTGTCAGCTAGCTGCTGCGCAACCTCATCTGAAAAACCCACGAACCCGACCAGTTGACCGTGGTCGTAGTATTCCAGATAAAAACGTTCCCCGCCTTCCTCGCCCGAATCCCACAGCTTCGCGTGACCGAACACAGGAATCTGAAGGTCCGCATAAGGACCCTGATACACGTCGAAAGGATTCATGCGCTCGAAGCTACAACCGGGAACGTCGCCACAAATCAACTGTGCAGCATTTTTTATCGCCTGCGCCCACTCGTAGTGTTCACCACCCGGTTCGATGTCCCGCCTACCCATCTCTCCGGTTTCCAGAAGCCGTTTCGTGATCCCTGTAGGTACTTTCATTTTCTTCTCTTTCCTTTTTCCCCACGTTTGAATTCGTCTTCCGCACCCTCCAGCAGTTTACTTACGATTTTCTCGACGGCCTCGGTCCATCCGTTGTAGTTACACTTGAAGCACCCGCTGCCCATGCAGTACGTACACATATACTGCCCCTGCTTCGTGTGCTCAGGCGTCTCAGGAGGCGGAATCGGCGAAGGCGGGTCCAACTTCCAGAAATCCTTCCAGCCTTCCGTCTGCTGCTTGGGTTTGAATTTAGACATCGGGGCGCCTCCTAGAATCCGAGCAGTCAGAAAATCAGGTACACGCAAGTCGGATACACCCGGCCTGCCCATTCAACCTTCTCCCACGACTTTCTCGAAGGCCAGATGGTCGAAGCCTCGGGCGTCTTCGATCCAGACGAGATTGACGGTCTTGATAATTTTGCGGACGGTCCGGATACTCGTCACCGGCAGTGGCAGCCACGCTTCGAGCATGAAGTCAATCGTAATCCTACACTCACGATCAGGACCCGGCTCCAACATCGTGTTGTCCACAACCTGCCCGGCGAAGAGCGATGCCCGTTTCGAGCCCCACGCTTTCCCGAAATCCACCGTCAAGAAACGAAGCCTGCGGGGGAATTTGATGAGGGTCAGTTCCGTCAGGACGTTCGCGTCGTCACGGAATTTCGTCCAGATGTCCAGTTGGTAGGGAATGTCGTAAGGCAGGGGATGCTGGCTCTGGCTGACCATGTTCAAATCGTCGGACCACTTGAGCTTGCGGTGTAGGACGGGATTGAACCGATTGTTGGCGAGCGTCCAATTCAAACGCGTAAGAACCATGGCAGGAAGCTGAGCGATATGGTTTTCCATTGCGGACGTGATCTCCGCCGCCCTCTCCGGAAACATTTCTGTCTGTGTACCGAATTCCACACGTGGCCGGGAAATCTTGACGGGGATTTTCTGACCTTCGAGCGCAATCGAAAGCAAATCGGCTACGGCGGCGTCATAACGGCGGAGCATCTAGATGTAATCCCGTGAACCCTTAGACACACCCTTTACATAACCCGCGAATTTCCTTATCAACTTGGCCGCAAGCGCAACCTTCTCGGCATCACCCTCAATTCCAATGTAAGAGGCATACCCGGTTTCCAACTTACACGCCACGCGTTTACCCTTTCCGTCACCAAAATCGTCGGGGGCATATTCGCCCGTGATTGGATTGTTCTTCGTAACCAGCAGAATTCCCGATCCCTGCCAATGCCACGCTCCGTAGGAAGCACCACGAGTGGTTGTTGTCATGACGAGATTCGGCGATGAGCTTGCTCCAACCGCCTGAAGAACCTCCTGCCAACGAGAGCCACTAATGTCAGTCAGGTCGAAACCATAAGCAGCTTCCAGCAACCGGGAGACGAGTGTGTTCCTGATTTTCATTTTATTACCCGAGTTTTCCCGAGAGATATTCGATGAGGTACTTGGCGTAGCTAGCGAGCAATTCCTGCCCCTCGAACATGAACGATTCCTGCTTCGCAGAAACAGCCTGCGCATAAGCTTTTTTCAGTGCCTCCAGCTTGGCCTTGTCGAAAGACACGTTGGCTTCCCGAAGGTGGGTGATACCCCTCTCGTCCTTCAATTTTTCAACGACGAGGATTTTGCAGGGCTCCTTGTAGAAAATCTCGCTCCTGCGAGACTCATCCACAGGAGTGGTGGTTTGTGAAATTGCAGTCACGGAGAAGCCATAGAAAGATACCTCCGTTCCGTCTTCAGCCTTTCCGTCCCAAACGTCCCAACCCCCTGTCATGCCGTTTTCCGCGGCAGTGATGACCTGTGCAGGGTAGCTCAGTCCCTCGCCGAGCTTGGATTGGTGTGCGTTGAGTTGCAGCGTATCACCTTTGGAGAAATACAGATTCTCGCCGTGAACAAGCCTGAAATCCTCAGTGAAACTTTCCTTTTTCCGATGAGACTGATTCGCTAGATGCAGATGCAGTTGAAATTCGTCCTCGATGTTCTTTTTTGACTTGTTACCGGTGAAAACGTAATGCCAGTCTCCCTGAGAGCACTCTGCCTGCGCGTCATCAAGGGAACGAATAACCAGCGTGTGCTCTCCAACTTCAGTGAGGCTCTCTTCCTTCGGGTGGTCGATTTTGTGCCGCTTCAGTTTCTCCATGGCATCCGGACAGGACTTGGGCCACTCCTCACTGCTTGGCGTGCCACTGACAATCTCCCCGCAGTCAGGGTGATTATCCTCGCCACCTTCACAAGCCGGGTGCGTACAGATACCGTCCTCGTTCTGGTAGGCAATAAGCTCGCAGCTACACGTCCCGTGAGCAAATTCTTCGTCTTCCCCCTCACGGAGTTTCTTGTGCTTGCTTTCCTTTTTCGACCCGGCCAGCTTCTTGATCTCGTCCCGAACGATAGGATGCCACACCGGGTTGTTTGGCATACCCGGCTTCCAGTTGTCGCGCGCCCACTGTCTGAATCTCTCTTCCTCCTCGGGAGAAAGATTACGGAACCCTCCGACCCTCGCCATGTCCGCGTTGACGGCATCATCCTCTTCGTCTCCTTCGAGCAAGGCAGCGACGATTTTCTTTTCATCTTCCCCAATGAGGCTCTCTTCCTTTTCCTTTTTCAGCACGCTGTGAGTATCCTTGATGAGCCCCTGATCTATCAACGCCTTGGCCGTACGCCCGTAATGACCTTGAAGGTTCCACGCAAGCCCGGAATCTACGAGATCCTGAAAGAGCTTGATCGTGTTCTCATCAGAAAGGTCTCCCTGCTCGTAAGCCATAATGTCGTCCACCTGATCTTCGCGGAGCGACTTTCTCACAATACTTTCTCCACGTGTAGCCGACCTCACGGCTCTGGCTGCCGCACGAGTCGGAGTCACCCCATCCTTGAACCAATCCCGGAATGGCACGTCAGGCAAGTCGTGAATGGACATCCCATAATTAAGGTAGCAGGCGTCGTCCGCTTTCTTCATCCATTCCTTGAATTTCGCGTCAGACGGATCGTCCTCAGCCTCAGAAACACGACCACGCGCAAGAAGTTCCTCACAGTCCCCGCAAAGCTCCGAACCCGGCTCGCGTGGATTTTCGTGACAATTCTTGCATTTGCCGTAGTCTTCAGGCTCTACGGTCGCAGGAGGGTTGTCCGTTTCCAGCAGATGTTCAACAATACCCCGCGCCTCGATACCCTCCACGTGCGCCATCTTTTTCGTAATTGCTGTAACGATGGCGTAGTAGCTATCAGGGTCCGAAGATTTCTTTCCCGGATACTGCTTATCGGCAGCAGCCTTAGCCTTGGCCCATTTTTCCTCGCCACCCGGAATGGTCTTCAAAAAAGCTGGCATGAGAGTCTCCTACCTGATGAGTTTTTCCACGATGCCTTCGGCAGTCGAGGAGCCACTCTCTTTTTCACACTTCTTACAGATAGCTTTGTCTGGCCGGTCCCCGTCTCCGGTTTTCGTGACCCGACCGCAATCATCGCAGACTTCATCTCCACAGCCTTCGCACGAAGGCCAAGCAGTGTATTCTTCCGACCGCTTCCCGCACTGGTCACAAAGAGTGGCGAATTTCACCATGCTCATTTACTGCTCCTCGAATTCGGCCTTGAGTGAAAGCCGCCCCGGCTCATGCTCGGAATTCCACTTGGTGCAATAATCCCGTGCTTCCTCCCACGTAAGGTCATCGGGATGCCCGTAATTCTTTTCACCCATCTCGGGTTCGAGCCCACCGGGCCAACCGGGTTCTTCTTTCCACCACGTGCGGGTGAAGACCCTGTAACGCTTTTCATCATCATCACCCGCTTCGGATACCCGTGCCTCGCCTACCGACAGCCACTTGTCAAGAAAGCCAGTAACCTTGGAGCCAACAGATTTCTTTTTCTTTTCGTCCTCGTCACTGCGCTTAAAGCCAGCATCGTCTTCGCTCAAGGCACTACGCCGAATTCTCTTGGCCTCGCCCCAATATTCGTTGTCCTTCACTTCGACGGTCAGGTTCGTGAACTGTGACTGAGCAGCGTCAATGCTCATACCGAGGACCTGCATGGCGGCTTTCTTTCCAGCAGGAGTCTGCCCGGCAGCGGAAATGATTTTCCCGCTCCCGTCAAGCTGGACCACGATATCTGGAGAGGTGAATTTATCCATACGGCTGCGCATGTCATCGTCTTCTAGGAGCCTGCTAACAATCCGACGCACCATACCCGACTCCCCGTAGCCCCCGGCTCGGATCGACTTCACGTTCCCAACAATTAGTTCGTTCATGAGACTCTCTCCCGCAGAAATGCTTTAATCGGTTCGAAAAGCGCAACGAGCCGCCTGACTTCACCGTCAGGGTCGTTAACAACAAGAGGAATTACAGAAGCCACATCTTGCAACAGATTCTCCGCCGTTATAAGCCTGCTGACGATCAGAGACATACTCAGCGGAGGAGGACTCTCAACAAGTTTCTCGACGATTGTCTCCACGTTCATAGCTCTTTTTTCCAGCGCACAAAAACCTGCCCCGTAACCGGGTCGGAAAGAATGGCACGAGTAAGATTCAGAGCCGTAGCGTATTTGGTAAGGTTTTCCTCGTCCGGCTCCCCAAAGTCCACAGACCATGGTGTCGTGCCGAATTTCCCGGTGCTATCAGTCACGTGAACCACAAGCCGAGCCTTCAGCTTGTCCGAAATGGTGGCAAAATCATCTCTCTTCACACGAGACCGCGCCTCCACAAGGAGTCCCGTCACGACACCCCGTATGAAGGCGTCGTCAACCCGAGGACCTCTCGAAGCACTGTGAAGCCGGTTACCTATGGCCCGTGCCCGGCTATCGCCTCCCTCGGGCTCGTAGCCACCCTTCTCCCGCCACGACCAGTAGTCTTCCAAAGCCGAGATCACCTCGTCGATGTTTTCGTCTCTGAGAGCTTGCTCGGCTCGTGCCAGCGCCGCTTCCGGGTCCATGCCAAACCTCTTTCAAGCCATCGTGGTCAAAAAGGAAATGGCTCGGAGAGATAGTCCTGTTACCGGGCCGCTTTCAGGGCTTTTCGAATTTCGTGGGTGACCTCACGAACAATTACACGGCGGTACAGGGTACGTGCCTGCTCCTTCCAGAGCTTCATTATTGGGCGCCAGTGAGGACGTGGCGGCGAGGTCTTTGTTCCATACTCCAGCCACCGGGCCAGCAGGCGGTACGGAAGAACACGGGTTCTGATTCCTGTCTTCGTCTTGATGATGTCAATGCGATTTTTGTGTATAAAGCCGATCAAGGCTCCATGAGGAAGCTGCTTGACCCCAATGGCGTGGATGTATTTTTTCGTGGCAATCAGGATGCGAGTGTCCAGACCTCTCCTGATTTTCCATTTGATGTAGGCCGATGAGAGCGGAGCGTGAGGGAATTCCTGCTTGTAAATTTTGTCTCGAAACTCCTGAGCCATTTTTTTGGCCGACTCGAAACAGCGTCCCCTGACCCGCTCCATCAGCCAACCGGGATGATACTTCGAGCCGAAGGCTTCAGAGACGATATAAGACGGGCGCCTGCGTGGAACACGGACCTTGAACTTGGGATGGATCATGGCTCATCTAGTGAGCTTTGTCCTGTAGTCCACCCTGACAATTCATCGAGAACATCATCGAGAAGGTTGCGCAAATCGGTAGCCAGAGTCCGTCCCGGAGCACGCTGACTCGCGTCGTTGTTTTTTCCGTAACTCGTCGTGGAGGAGTTCAAGTAATCCAGAGCACGTCGTCTGACTGTCTCCCACTCAATTTGATCCACACCCTGTGGCATCTCAGGCTTACAGCGCTGCGCAATTTCCTCAACCGAACCACCAGCCTTGATATAGGAGGCTATCGCTCGACCGAAGACATCGTAATCCCGCGGGTTCGGCTCGGTCGGGGAAACTCTGGCTTCGAGATGTTGAGTGAGAACGCTCTTGATTTTCACGTCTTCCTCTTCTTCGATACGGGGTCCACGCTTTAGGTATTTCAGCCAATTACCAATGGAAGGGCTATCCCATTTGTGACCCTTCATCTGGATAGTCAGTAGATCGGCTCCAACGCTTCAGGGAATGGAACGTCCAGCCTGCTGAGTTTTTGCTCCATAATTTCTTTACCGACATACCGGAGGACGACACGCATCCCACCACTGTTGTCCTTGGCTTCCACGACGCGTTCACCGCGAAGGAGCGAGAAGAAAAACTCACCTGCTTCAGGCACCCTGTAGTCGATAGGCTCGTAGCCTTCCTTCAGAACCCACATGGGGACAAGAGGAGGCAGATTGTGTGTATTACCACCCTCGTTCAAGGCCGTTTTTTCAAGAAGTTTTTTGCCGATAAACTGGAGCACGTCATTCATTGAAAACTCCGAAAGGATAGTTTGGTCCCTATACATTTTCATACACGACCGAAGAGAAGGTAAATTGTGGAGGAGGAAAAAATGGCCTTGTCAGGGAAAACGAATCTCCGTATTACACACGTAAGGAAAAGTGGTCGGGGTGGGCGGACTCGAACCGCCGACTTCCTGCTCCCAAGGCAGGCGCTCTACCCCCTGAGCTACACCCCGGAAAAAAATACGCATCGACACCGTTGGGCTTCACCCGACTAATGGCTCGCACTCGACAGATGGTTTTTCACATTAACCGTTGGCTCGTACAAATGAGTTGGGGTTCGCTATTGACCTGACTCGCACACACAGCCGGGATTTCGCTTCGGATTTGGCTTACGTCCTGATGGGCTCGAACAAACTCCTGTGGGTTTCACCTGTATATTGTCTCACGCGCCTTGACAGGAGTACACTGGCTACCTCGGTTCGTACAAGGGAGATTCACGATAGGGGTTGGCTCATACTGAACGAATGGATTTCACCGTTTGAATGACTCGTACTTGAAGCGTGGGTTTCACCTTTTGAATGACTCGTGCGAGCTTATCAAATATTTCATGAATCGCTCGTACAGGTTGTCAGGAATTTCGCTCATTGATTTTGGACTTCACTCTCCGGATGGCTCACACCGGGTCTATGGTTTTCACACATTGGATGGTTCAGGCCGTACAACCCGCAATACTAAACAACACAGACCACGCTTCTTTCGCTTCTCTACCGTTAACGTAGAAAGGAACCCACGGCGCATACACGTAACCGGGAACCGCGGCGGTGTCAAACCGGGTTATGTGAGTATAGCTGTGCGACTCCAGATACACTCTCTCACACGCCAGTTCCCTCGCCAGACATTCGAACCGGTCGTACCACTCGTCGGGGATCATTTAAGACTCTATTTTCAACCCCACCTTTTTGAGAACTTGACGGAGTATTTTCATCGTTCCCCCTTGAGAAGACGTTCGAACGCTTCCAGATTTCCCATGGCGTCATCGACAGGGTGGTGCGTATGCTTCGTGACTCGAAAATCCTTCCACTTCTGCGTCTTGTAGAAATCGTTTACGAGTCCGGCGTAGAAGTCTCCGAGCCTGCGGGCCGAGTGACCGAAGGGATTACGCCCGAGGGTCCTCCAGAACAGGTCGTTGATCCACTGCCAGTCGAAGGCCGGATTGTCCGAAACGAAGACCGGACGCCCGGTCGTATTTTCCCGGAGCCACGCATCGAAGCTAAAGAACACGCCCGATGCGAGTTCGTGGTAGTGGTCTTCGGACATATCCGAGACGCGCTCGGGGACTGCCGGATTCGCCAGCGAGGGACGCGTAGACAGCAGCACCCCATGAAAGGTAACCTTCTTCGGATACGTCACGGCCCCGAATTCCGTCAGACGCCCCACGCTTGGAGCACCCCCGTAAGCCTCACAGTCCACGAATACCAAAGACATCATTGAACCTCCGTCCCCATTTTAGGGCTTGCTCAGATACTTGTCTAGCGCTTTGTTCACGTGCTCGATGAGGGTCATCTCGAACCGACTGCGCATGGCTATGTTTGACGCCCACACCGAAAAAAACGCCCCGAGGAGACACCTCCACCACGGTAAGGCAGGAATCAGCATCTTGAAGGCCAAGAAAAATCCAAGCGCTGCCAGCGTATCGTAGAAAAAAGATATCTTAAAGGCCAGCCAGCCCGAACTGTTCTTCCACTCTTTCCACTTCATCCAGTCCTCCTAAAAGGTATGCTCGTCTTTTGTGGTTTTCAGTTTTGGTGGCTCGTACTTGTTGAGTGGTTTTCACAAGTTTGGTGACCCGCACTCGTTGGCTGGATTTCACGATAGTTTTGGACTCGCACTTACCTGATGGAGTTCACAAATTCGCTGGACTCGTACTTGATCGCTGGATTGCGCCCTGATACCTGACTCGCACGGCTGTGGTTTTCATTCAACCCTCTGGACTCGCACGTACGGTTTGGAGTTCACTTAATGCTGTTGACTCGCGCTAAATATTTGGAATCCACCATCACGTTGACTCGCGCTCCATATTTGGATTTCACGCTTAAGGTGGCTCGTACATGGATCTCGGGTTTCACATCGTTCGCTAACTCGCGCCGGAGGTTTGGAGTTCATCGGTGGGCTGGCTCATACCCTTTATACGGGGCTCCACAGGGAATCTGATTCGCACCAGATGGGTGGAATTCAAAGAAGACGTTGGCTCGTACGTATTCCAATGGACTTCACGACGCTTCTGACTCACACTCCCGGCTCAGGTTTCCACAACTACTACGGTTCACACCACTAAAGCTGGACTACACTAATCGGTTGGTTCGCACGACTGGTTCGGGTTTCACCTTTGTATTGACCCATACACGAGATTTTGGTGTTCCACAGATTATCCTGATTCGCACACGAGTCGTGGTCTTCACCGGTAAAACTGGCCCGTACGCAGAGTTTGGTTGTCATCTGCTTCCTGACTCACGCCTAATGGCTCGCGCCGTGGACGATGGAATTCATCTCGATTTTGGCTCACACTCACCGGGTGGGGTGACACGGAAATACGGAAATAATGGTTCGCACACAATAGATGGACTCCACACTTTAGTTGGCTCACACATCCAGCTTGGACTTCACGAGGTAGCAGGCTTCGGTGGATACGGCGGATTGATCTTGCTCTCGGGAGAGTGACCCAACACGGCAATCGCGTACGGCTCCGTCACAGGAAGTCCAGCCATGGCCCGTCCTGTGGCCCAATAGTGGCTCAGGAAAAGCTTCACGGCATACCGGCGCGCTCGGGCGTGGATGTGCGCAGGCGGAAATTTCCCGGCGATGTAGTTCTGGTAGGCGACGGTCTTCTTGTCAAACCGTTTCTTTTGCAGAATCTCGGCAGCTTTCTCCGCGTTATTCCCCGCTTCGTTCCGCTGAACCTCCAGTTCCTTCCGCTTGGCGTACACCTTCCCGTAGATATCGTTCGGACGGTTCTGGTTGTAGACAAAGCTCTGCCCGATTTTCCCGGCGCAAAGGACCTTGAGGTTCTCGTTGTAAGGACGTTTCTGTCCCTTCTCCCACTTCATCGTGGGATTGAGCCCGGCGAAAGACCAGAGGTTCGAGACGTGCGGCATGGTGTTCAGGTCGATGTGCGCGAGCAGCCCCGCGGAAATGATCGGCCCAATGCCGACAATCTGCCGTACCCACCTCCCTAGTTCCTTCGACTCGCTGTAGGTGTCGAGCACCTGCGCCACCTGACGCTCGACCGCCTTGAGTTGCTTGAGGAAGAAGCTCACCGCGGCGTGCGGGCGCTCCCGCTTGATGTTGGATTTCTCCTGATTGTTCAGGATGATCCGGAGGTCCTGTAGCTGGTAGTACACGCTGACCAGATACCGGGCCTCGTGCGGGGAAAGGGTCTCCGCTGCCTTCTGGAGGTCCTTCCTCAGCTTGGCGAGCGGAATGAGCGGTGCTTCAAGATCGTCTTCGACGTGAGTGGTTTCGGGTTCTTCGAGGGTTGTGGTCATGATTCTGATTCTCCTTTTCTCGGTGTGTTCCACTTCGATCCGTAGGGGGCAGTGTTTTTCAATTCTGTAAGGGCCGTATCGAGCGCAACCTGCGCCCGGTTTGCGCTGAGAAGCGCTTCGTTCACATTACTCACCGCCGCGTTGGCTTTTTCCTTGGCGACATCGTATGCCAGATGGGTTTTTCTGACTTCCTCCATCGCTTCGGCAACGATGTCCGCTCTCGTTCGATCCTTGTCGTCACGAAGGACAACCGGTAAAGCGACATGCTCCGCTCGACCCGCCTCTACGTCGCTTTTGAAACACTCGAAATCCAGTCTGAGAGATTTACCACGACGAGATACACAGGTTGCAGGCATCTCCGGATGATCCGGCAGCGCTCCCCATGTCGCACCGCAGTCAAAACACTTGAAAGCTCCATCGTATTCGAAAACCGGAAGGTGTGGCGAGTGTACGAAAATGTTACTCATGGTTCAGAAGTCCCTCGTTTTCAGTTTCACGATCAGCCGATGCCCCTTCTTGTCGAAGAGCGCCTCAACGGGACGACCGACGACACCTTCGGCCTGTCTCTTGCCAAGACGCGACGAGAATCCCGCTCGGACCATTTCTGTCGCATCCGAAAGCGTCATCGTGCCGACGAGAGGAACAACGTCGAGCCCTAGTTTGGCGCCCACGTCGCGCACGTTCTCGTCACTTAGCCACTAGCCACGTTCCGCCTCATCCGCGATGAGCACGTCGAAAAGAATTAGGCGTTTCTCGGGCGAGTAATCGCCACCACCCTTCTGAATGCCCGCCCCGTACCCTTCGCCGTAGAGAACCACCGGATGCTCTTCGGCGTGGTTTGCAAACGCCACGCGGCATGTTTCGGGCGTGACGTGCTCGTAGAGCCATCTGACGAGATCGGCGTGAATTTGTGCGGCGTCCGTTTTGCCACCGAACGTCACCTTCCCGAGATGCCAAGCGCAGCGGATATTTGTGCCGTCGATCTTCTCGGTGAAGACCCACGGATTAACGATTCCATACACGCGGTTCTTGAACACGAGAGGCTGTTTAAGCCGATGCGTGGCGTCGTCGCGCTCGTAGAGTGTTTCGATCTTGTGGTATTCGCTCACGGTTTCTCCTTACACGAATTTTCCCGGCACGTGAGATGTGACCATGCGTACAAAATAGAGGGTCGGAGGATCACGTGTTTTTCTCCAACAATTCCTCTTGGGCCGGTCTCAACTGCGCTTCCGTAAGCTGTGCCTTGAGAGTGGCATTCTCTTCCTGAAGAATTCGAAGTTCTGCTCTCAAGGCATCCCCCAATGATTTGACGACTCCATCCAACCCCTCGATGGTAATTGCGTCACACCAACAGGCCACCGGGTGTCAATTACAACATACGTGCTGTGCAGAAACCGTTTCCGGTGGAAGCGCTGGAATCCGCTTTTCCAAGATCCTTTCATACTGTTGCCGCATTTCTTCTATGAAAGGATCTACGCTGCCACCCCCGTCAAATATCATTTCCGCCTCCTCCACGGACACACCGGAAGATGTGCGAGTTCGCTCCCGTCCTCCGTAGATGGCCCACCACACCAGCCACACTCCCGAGGCGCGTGCTCGGTGTACCAGTAAGGGCAGTTCTGATCGTGCGGCTGAAGTCCGACAAGAGGACGCCAACCACAGTGCGGGCAGGTCTTCATGAGCCTCCAGCCTCACTTTTTACACCTGTAACGATGGCGCTGTCAACCACTTTTTTGCGCTCGGCAAAAGCCTTGATCTGAGCACGCTCCTCCTCGATGACGAACTTCACGTAAGCATCAGCCGCTGAACGAAGTAGCTCTGCTGGAATGTGCCCGTAGCCCCTCTTGCTGTTGAAGCCCAACACCTCAAGCGCTCCCCGCATAAACGCCTGCCAGAGGTCTTCTAGCGACAACACCCGGCATATCCTCATCCCATCCGGCTGACGAGGTACTACATCGCCAACGAGGTGTGTGACAGTGTTCTGAAGCGCGGACACACGCGCTGTCAACATCTCGATGTCAAGGTTACGCTCTCGAATAATTTTCCGCAGTCGCTCGTTCTCAGGGGTTTTCTCCGGTCCCTTCGGACCGGCCCAAACGGTGCCCGTCGCTTTCATCAGTTCACCTCACGTGCTCCAACCAGTTTCATTTCAGATTTTTTGTCAATGACTTCCATTCCGATTTTTCCCCACGGAAGGTTCACGATCATGCAGTCCGAGCAGACAGGCACAACAGTGCCACCTTTTACCATTATGAGAAAAACACGACGATGCCTCTCCCGGCCTTCCTCGCAGAAGACGCAACACAAAGACTTGAAGGCTGCTTTCGACGAAAAAAGTTGGTCCAGTATTTGTGTGATGTTCACGGTTTTAGTCCAAAGCAAATTCCAAGCGTGCGGGCCTTCTGCTTGATCTGTTGAATTTCGGCTCTCGTCCAACGCTTCCGCGAGAACCGTATTTTTGAAAGACTCTGCCCGCTCTCCTTCGTCGGATGGGGGCGCCAGTAAATCGTCCAGTCGAAAATCGCACCGGGGGCAACGAGATGCAGGTCATTTTTCGAAACGTCACAGAGATTCATGATGGCCTTTTCCTCCGAACGTTTTGTATCCGTGAGGTCCCGAAGAATCACCTGAAACTCCCCCTTGTTCGGAGCCGAGATCACAGTCCCATCGAAACGTTGAAGCACCCGCATTTTCATTTCGAGATCCGTTCCTCTTTCTTCCGCTTCCTCGCCAGACGCGTACGACAAGACGCGCACGGTTCCACTTCACGCACGGGCATTCCCCACCGCGATGCCGGTTTCCTGCACGAAATCTTCAAAGGATCAGAGCAAAGAACCGGAACTGGTTTTTCAGCCATCACTTACTCCTCTTCACCAGCGGCACATCCTCATCCAGATGTCTCAGCTTACCGTCCCATTTCTTCACGTCTGGCAGTGAAGACGGCGAAGGAATGGAAGGAAGCACAGGACGTGACACAATAGGAGGTTGTGGCTTCGACGGTCTTGCTTTTCTAGGCTCAAATACCTGCGCTGATTTTTTTGTAGCAGACCATTGAGATTTCTTGACTGGAGGTTTTTCAGGCTTGGCAGAGGAGGAATGCTCTTCTAATACAGTCCCAACGAGGGAGGCACAAGACTCCCGATGGCTTTCCTCGGGGAGCACTGGAAGAGGCTCAGGCGGGGCAAGAGCGGCCTTGGAGGGCTCAGGAGGAAGTAGAGGCGCCTCGGAAGGCACTACGGCCTCAGAGGGCTTCCGGAAAGCAAGGTAAGCCTGTGCCTTGGCGATACGCTCGGCGCTCCACGCCTTGAACAGCGGTTCACCATCCTTCCCTACCGAAACGGATACCTCCCCGTTGAGGGTCAGAAGCAGCAAAGCTTCGTGGACCACAGCTTCCAGTGCCCACCTCAAGAGCCCGAAAGCCTGCTTCTCGGTGAACCCCCCTTTCCCGTCCGTTTGCGCCGACAGTGCAAGATTTTTCAGCAACCGACCGATCCAGTCGTCCACCGCGGGGTCCAGCGGGTTGGCTGTCAAAAATTCACGTAGCTGCATCCGCGTCGGCTTCTCAGGAAGCTGCTGAATTTCGGACGGCGCCTGCTCCGGTGTCATGTGGCCTCGGGGTACTCCCGCCTGTATCGTGCTTCCGCCGCTTCGTCGGTTTCACCCTTCCGACGCACGATGATGTGATGAACGGATTCGAGGTGGGTGAACATTTCCTCTTCCGTCGTCGGGAGGTTCTTGATGTTCGACCCGAGAAGCCCCTCGGTGGCGATGCAGAGCTTACAGGCGATGTGCTGAGACATTCAGCTTCTCCTTGGTTGCGCACCACAGGTCGTGAAGCGAATAATCCCGCTTGACCTTTTCACACTCTTCACCAATGGCCGCGAACGATTCCCCATTCACAGACAACCCTACCCTCGAAGCGTTAATCATGGCGCTGACCGCCCCAAGCCCCCTCAACTGCACTGTGATCCATTCCTTGTCTTCCTCGCTCCCACAAAGAAGCGCTGCTCCACAGGCAGCTTTGAATTTCTCGTCTTCCGTGATCGCCATGAAAGCATCCGTCCATGCCACCTCCATCACGGCCAACATATTTTCCTTGAAGGGCCGGTCGTGGCGCCAGCGGTTCTTGTGAAGCTGAGCGTCAAGCAGGTATCTTTCCATCATGGTCCTCCTTCTCACCGACGAAATCCCGCAACGCAGCCAGTTCCTTGCTCCAGTTGAAATCAGGACCCGGCCATTCGATGCCATGTACCTGCGCGATCTGACGATCAGTTTCCACAAATGGGAAAACCTCGTCGTAGCGTTTCAGAAAGGCGGTAATCAATTTCTCCGGGTCCTCTCGCTTTATCGCTGGAATCTTGAGAAGCTCCGCGATGACGTGAACACCCGGCGGAGGTTCATCGTCTCCCCACCAACGACAGAGCACGCCGCCAAGCACAGCGGAATGCTCCGTCATGACGTTCGCGTCGTCACGAAATTTTGTCCACCATTCCCGATCCTTGTGAAAGACACTCATTTTTTTACTTCCTCGATGGCCCGGTAATGATCTCCGCACACTCTCCGATATCCCGCCGAAGTCGGAATGCCACAAGTAGACCGCTTCATGCAACCGGATTCGTCACACCGCCCTTCCGGGCACGGACGCGGGTCTTCCCATCCAAGAAGTTCAAAGGCAGTTTCGAGAGCCGACAGCCCCCCGGTCGTGAATCCTCCAGCGTCGTCAGACCAGTAAGCGAACTGCCACATCATACCTTCCAATGCTTCTCGTAGACTCTCCGCGCGAACACGAAGTGCAGCATCATGAGCAAGAATTTCAGCAATATGCGGATGATCCCCGTCAGGCAGTGTCAGACAACGCGATTCCACTTCCTCTCGCGTCAACTCATCTCCGGGTGTTACCACATATCCTCCGTAAAAAGCTGGTCCTTCGACATACCCGCAATTTTCGCAGCCTCCTGACGATCTACAAAGCGGCCCGTGCTCGTGAGAAAGCCTTGATTGACAACGTTGACGGACTCCCTCGGTAACCCGAGAGCACGCATACGCGAAATCACGTCACCGTGCCGTCCCGGACAAGGCACCGAGCACACGAGTCCCTCATACCGAATAGCCGCGCACGCGATGTGTTCGTTCACGCCCGTCAATGTCGCCCCCTATTTCGTCCAGAAATTCGTCGTATTCTTCAAGCGTCATGTTATCTGGACGCGTTAACTCGTCAACTAAATCCTGTACAGTTTTCACCGCTTTATTGACTTTGTTTCTCTTCACCCAAAATCACCACCTTCGCTCAAAATTCCACGGACGGGCCTTGTGAATTTCGTCCACGGTCGGAAACGTCCCCGTGAACCTCATGGCCCGGTCATCGAGATAGACAAGGGCAACCGGCTTCGTGTAGCTGAACCGAATGTCCTCCAACCCACGCGCCATATTGTCGAGATGATAGCTGTAGTAGCATATTGCTCCAGCGTGTAAGAGAAGCCACCGTCTCATCGCCCGCCGTCCACGCCACGTCCTGCACCGGGTTGAAAAGATCACTACTTCAAATTTTTGAATGGTCTTGAAAAGCCACTCCATTGCACCCTCCACAGGAGGGTCAGGGATCACATGCGGTGCCACCCACGGCGAGATGTAGGAATGCAAAACCCCATCGAAATCCACCGCCACGGTGAATTTCTTGATGGGGCGTCGAACCACCGGAAACAACCACACCAGAGCCATCAGGTCACTTTCCTTTTTTCCGCTTCCTCGATGAGCTTATTCATCACGGTTTTGACTTCCTCGTCCGTCACCGGATCTGTCATACCCAACACCGTCTTTGATGCCGCCAGACCATCCCTGCACGCCTTTTCGAGCGCGATTTCCAGTATTTCTATACGCTGGCGCAGAGTGGCGATGGTAATAGCCGAATTCATAGCGCAAGATCCCTCACGGCGATTTGTGCCGCCCCAAAAGCGTCTTCACTGACGTAGCTCAGTTCACTGTACCCGCTCAGAGAATACCCGATGAGTTGCGCGAACTGCTGCCGGTCGTCGTCACTGAAAGGAAGCCGCGAGAGAGCGTTCATGTCGAACGGCCCCGCGTCCAGCAAATAACGGATGATCTTGTTCTCGTAGAACCTGACCGTTCCGTCCCTGTCCTTGTAGAGAGGCTGCACCGGGTGCTTCATGGCTCGTTCCTTTTCAAAATTTCCAGCCGGGCCGGGTTCAATTGCTTTCGTACTTCGTCAGGCTCGTCGTGGACCTTAGCGTCAAGTCTCTCTACCGGAAACGGAATACCAATGCCTTCCTCCCGCATCACCGAATGTACGATGCCAAGGTCAAGAGACGTAATTGCCCGGCGGGCCTCGTACGTGGCGCTATCTATCAACGCTTCCCTGATAACCACGCTCGCCTCGCTACCCGACATACTGTAAATCACTTCGTCAGAAATTCGAAGCTCGAAGAATAAAGAACGCGATTTACCGAGAGGCGGATGCCTCTTAGCGGAAACATATAACTGAACCAACCGTGCAGCCTCGACCTGCCGCTTTAGTTTTTGTTCAGCTTCATGCAGAGCACGCAAAGCATCGCTGTTACGGAAGCGTTCTTCCTGAAGCTGCTGCTTAGTCTCGTGATAAATCTTGGTGGACATCCACCACTTCGACCACCACTGCGGTATTTTCACAAACCCTGCTTGTCAGCGGCAGCCTTAGCCTTAGCCCATTTTTCCTCAGTGGAGGGGGCATCCTCCGGGGTCCAATAATTTAAGTCTCCGAGAACCATGTTGTCACCCCACGGCAGGTGAACCATCGTCATCAGATCCACCACACCACGGCGGTATTTTTCCCGAAGGCTGGACAACCACGGCGCTTCTTGTTCCGCAGGCACCTGCTGGCCGTTCTCATCCGTGCAAGCCATGTTCCCGTTCTGGAAGAGAAACACGTTACGGATCATTTCCTCACCTTTACGATGGCTGTTTCCATCGTGTCGTGGCGCTCGAACATACGCCCGTCTCGCACCCGTGGAAAAAAAACGAGCTTAAGCATCCCACGACCGGACGGCTCGATGGTCAGGCGCACACACTCGTCGTGCGCGGCCACGACAAGACGCGTCAAGTAGTCACCATCGAAAGTAGAGAGATCGTGACCAGTCGATACCTCCAGACCAGAAGAACCACGAGCCTTCCTGCGATGCCAGTGCTCCACGTGATGAATGCCGTGGAAAGCAGTATCCAGAACACGCTCGGCTACGCGCTCAACCTCGGGACTGATTTCCTTTTTTTCGTTCGTGGCTTTCATGGCCTGTGTGCCTCCGCAAGCATGTAGGCGAGGAGACGCGACCCGAGGGATTCCCCTTCGTGGCCTTCATCCGCCAGCCACACTTCCGTATATTCGACCATTCTGAAGTCGCCACCCTTCCAGCCTTGGTACGTACTGCCGAGTGCTACCTCAGCGTCCCACAGCATCGACCCAACGGTGACATTTTCACGAGGTATGAAGGCGAGATCCTCGTAGTAGCCACGATAGGAATGAGGAAAACCGAATCCGTGAGGCACTACAAGGTTCGGATCATGTTTCTTGAGGGTTTCGATCAGGTGCTTAAGCTGCATTTTTTTCTCTCACAGGTTCATTGCGCTTTCCAGACGTTCCATCCACCGCCCTATAATGTCCCAGTTCGACCCCCACGCCCACGGCGGCTTGAAGTGGTAGTCTTCCAGCACCCACTTCACCGCTTCACGTAGCTTCCGTTCGTCCGCTTCGGGCCACAGAGAAAATCGGTCGGTCGGTTCCATGGGAAAAACAACCCCACCCGGTTGGTAGAGATCAGCAACCAGCGGAACCCACCACGGAGCGTGCATACCATAACAGGGTGTGGCGACGAAAGGTCCCGTAGCCTCGCGTTTGACAAGATAACGCGCGTGTGGTTCCGGGTACTCTTCTGAAACGAGCTTAGTCTCGGTCGCCATATTCCTGCCACCCACTTGAACCAGACGGCTTGTCGAATTCGCTGTCGTCCACGAAATACTTGTCGGTGTTCATGTTGATGAGCATTCCACGGATGATCTTCTGAAGACTCGTCGGAGACGGGTTCGACACCGGCACGGTGTTGACGATTTCCCGCGTAACGAGATCCCGCACGTAGAGATTTTTCATGTACTTCACCTTCTGAAGATCATATCCGCGCCGCCGTCCGCCACGTGTTGAGCAAGCTCAAGCTCGTACAGCCGGATTTTCAACTGCTCCACAGCCAGATTGACCGTGATACGCAATTCTTCCTGCAACTCGGACGTGTCAAGGAGCGCCCCCGCAGAAACAATCACGTCAGCGTATTCTGCTATCACGTTGCGTATCCCGTGCCGCCCGCGTCGAAAATGCTGAACGGCCACGATTAATTCAGCGCATTCCTCACAAAGCTGATCCAGCAGCCTAGATTGATGGGCGCCACCATAGACTTTTCTGTGGAGTGCGTAAGCCTGCTCCATACCGTTTGTGCGCATCACGGCCTCCGTGCAAGCCCGCACGCACGCAGGAGTTTCTCCCGAAGGTAGATTGATTCTAAGGACCTCCAGCTTCGTTCCTCGTTGTCAGCAGCTAAAACAATGGCCTGCGTATCGCGGTACGAAAGTCCAAGATCATCCGCGCACTTTCTGACAGCAAAAGGCGTCTGACTAGGGCCTCCAGACAAATAGGTGATTGGACAGGCTATGCCATCCGCCCGGCGAATCAGAGCCAAAGGGGTTGTCAAGATCCAGCCAGTACGCGGAAGACGAGCGAGAAATCCAGCAAGAGTCATGTGCTGCACCCACAACCGAGCATGATGCCGGGGACCTCCAGCTTCGTTCCCCGGACAGTCTGATCGTAGAGAGCTACAGTGATTTCCTCAG
>Ga0210377_10000550_pt1 | contig 36089 bp, 30 predicted proteins | sample PLM4_65_b1redo_FD_155480 | JGI IMG/M metagenome (GOLD analysis project Ga0210377, IMG submission 155480) | Groundwater sediment microbial communities from an aquifer in East River, Colorado, USA - PLM4_65_b1 redo | ecosystem: Environmental > Terrestrial > Soil > Riparian zone | place: USA: East... | reverse complement strand
ACTTTCATCGGAGACCTGGGCGAGTCCCTTTTCTTTGACGATCTGCGCCGGGTCGCCGCCATTTTTGAGGAGTTCCGCCAGAACCGTTTTGCCTGCATTGCCGCCGATGGTTTTATCCGTGACCATGTCGATCAATTGGGCAAACGATTCGGGGGAGAGAGTCACATCTTCGATGTTCACCCCCGAGTCATTCAGGTAGCGCATGAACTCGCCCGCGATCCACGAATGGACAGTCTTCGCCGGGCTTTTGGATTTGGCAACCACGCTTTCGAAGTAATTGGCAAGCGAAAGTTCGGAGGTGAGAAAACGCGCTTCAGACGGGGTCAGGTTGAAGTCCGTGATGAAGCGTGCCGTCCTGGCTTCGGGCAGTTCGGGGAGTTGAGTCCGAATCGCCTCGGTCCACGCATCCGAAAGTTGAAGCGGGGGCAGGTCGGGTTCGGGGAAGTAGCGGTAGTCGTGCGCCTCTTCCTTGCCGCGCTGCGAAACGGTCACGCCGCGCACATCGTCCCAGCCGAGCGTTTCCTGCACAACGGTTCCGCCACTTTCATACACTTTGATCTGGCGTTCGATCTCATACGCCGAGGCACGCGTGAGCGCGCGGAAACTGTTGAGGTTCTTGATCTCAGTGCGCGTGCGCAACTCGTCGCTTCCAATGGGGCGCACAGAAATGTTGGCTTCGAAACGCAGCACGCCTTTTTCCATGTCGCCCGAGTTGACGCCGAGGTAACGCAAGATGGCGCGGATCTTCGTGGCGTAATCGAGCGCGGCTTCGACGGTGCGCATATCTGGCTCGGAGACGATCTCCAGCAGCGGGACGCCTGCGCGATTGAAATCGACGAGCGCATAATTTTTTTCGTGGGATAGTTTGGCGGTATCCTCTTCGATGTGAACGCGTCTCACTCTCACCCGAAGTTGATCCCTCACCCCTAGCCCCTCTCCCGCTGGGAGAGGGGAACTGCTCCCTTCCCCCTGTGGGAGAAGGGCTGGGAATGAGGGCGAAATATCCAGCCAGCCCTTTTCGCAGATGGGAAGTTCGTACTGCGAAATTTGATACCCCTTGGGCAGATCGGGATAATAATAATTTTTGCGCGCGAAAGTATTGTGCTTGTTGATGGAGCAGTTCAACGCGAGACCCACGAGCGCGGCGAGTTCTGTTGCCTTCTTGTTGACGACAGGCATCGCGCCAGGCAGACCTGTGCACGTGGGGCAGATGTTTGTGTTTGGTTCTGGCGCGGAGCCATAGTCCGCAGAACAACTGCAAAACATTTTGGAGTTCGTGAGCAATTCGCCGTGAATTTCAAGTCCGATGACGGGTTCGTATTGGGTCATGGTTTCGTAGTCTCGCAATCATGAAGTGTATTTTGATTTTATTAGAACACTCGTGCTATAATATTTTTATCACAATAAAGAGGAGTAATCTTTATGAATGCTAATGCCTTTCGCCATTTCTATAACTATCACTTCTCCGAAAACCGCAAAGTTTGGAGCCATGTCACCTCACTTTCCTATGAACAATTTACCCGGGCAGTGGATTATTCGCATGGGTCTGTTCGCGATCAAATCCTTCATCTCATCGATGCCGAGCAGATGTGGTTCAGCGAACTGCGAGATGCTCAACCTTTAGAATCGCTTCCTGCTACCAATTCTGATGATCGAGATGTCATCCGAGCGTATTGGGACAACGTTGAGCAAAAGATTCGCGCATACCTTGCTGAATTACAGGACGACATGCTGTTTTCCAAACCTATCAAAGAACCAGATGATGATAAAGATCTCATCGTATGGCAGGTGCTTCTCCATGTGGCTAATCACGCCACCGATCATCGCGCTCAGCTTCTCAGGGTACTACATGATCTCGGAGTCGAGACAACCTATCAGGATTACATTTTCTACGTTTATGGAAACCCATAGCGGATTCGTGAGCAGTTTGCTGTGAATTTCAAGTCCGTATTTTAGTGGCATGGTTGGTTGGTTGGTCTCGTAGTTGTATGGCTCAAAAGTGTTTTCTGATCTTCTCTGCATGTATGGCTCGCTCGCTGACGGACATGGGTTCTCGTTGAGAAGCGTAATAATTATCATCCTTGTAGCGCGGCGTCACGTGTAGATGATAGTGCCAGACATCCTGATTGCCCGCTGGTTCATTGTGTTGACGGGTGGAAACGCCATCGCAGGAGTAGACCGCTTTCATCGTAAAAGCCAACATTTGGGCAACTCGATGAATATCCTGTGCATAATTTAAGGGCAGATCGTAAATGTTTTCAAAGTGTTCGTTTGGGACAACGATGGTGTTGCCATGATTGTTTTGCCATTGATGTGAACTGATGAATGCAGTTACTGAATTGTCGTGATAAACAACATCGCTTTGGACGGAGTAGACGTGTTCATTCTCGATGCCTGCAATCAGAAGGCAAAATGGGCAGGTGTAGTTTTCAGGAGCGTGGTTGTACATGGATGGTTTATCGCCGGGTGAGCTTTGCCTTTGCAGAATATAAGAGCAATAGGGAGTAGATTTGGTGAAAGCCTAGTAATGCTCGAAATGCCATTCCAAGTGATGCTTTTCCAGTTTTTTGATCTTTCTTTGGAACCACGGCTGACCCGAAATAAAGTTGTGTACGCTTGTTGTCTTCCGTGCCCAGGTGGATCACCATAAACCAGGAGCGCGTGCGTCCTAACATGTCGCACATCAGAAGTTCGTTATCACGTCGGCTTTCGACAGTCCATGCAGCGAATTCATTTCTTGTACCGTCTGCTAATTCTCTTGTCTGGGTATCGTTCGATGGTCGACGTGCTGTGTAAGTAAGTATGAATTGTTCGATTTTGAAAAGTGCAGTTGTGTAAAAGGCGAACACATACACAGGGAGGGTAATGTGTCCTTGAATTTCTGTCCGATATGAATCTACATATACGCCATCGATCGAGTACTTCGCCACAAGTGTTTGTGAGGGAATTTTACATTTCTCGATGGACAGCATGGAATATCCCTTTATAAATTCGGCAAGTGCTTGTGCCAGTCCGTCACTTGTTGGTAGGCGTGGGCAACCTGGAATAATGTCTGTTCGTCCAAGTGCTTGCCAATGAGTTGCATGCCGACGGGCATATCCTTGGAAAAGCCTGCGGGGAGAGCGAGGGCTGGGACACCAGCGGGATTGGTCGCAACGACGTAAATATCGGAGAGATACATTTCGAGCGGGTCACTGGTCTTTTCGCCGAGTTTGAAGGCAGTGGTGGGGCAAGTCGGGGCGAGGAGAACGTCCACGGAGGCAAAAGCAGACTCAAAGTCCCGACGAAGAAGCGTGCGCACTTTTTGCGCCTTCAAGTAATAGGCGTCGTAATATCCTGCAGAGAGTGCATACGCGCCAAGCATGATCCTGCGTTTGACTTCGTCGCCGAATCCTTCGTGACGGGTTTGGAGGTAGATGTCGATGACATCCTTGGCATCATCTGAAACGGAGAGACCAAAGCGCGTGCCGTCCATGCGGGCGAGGTTGGCGCTGGCTTCGGCGAAAAGCAAAAGATAATAAACGGGCAGACCGTATTTGGTGTGGGGGAGCGAGACTTCGTGGATTTCCATACCGAGTTTTTCAAAGTGACGAATGGCTTCCTGAATGGACGACTCGACGCCCGCTTCCATGCCTGCGACGAAATATTCTTTGGGAATGCCAAGTTTCATCCCTTTGACGGGTTTATTGATGTTGGCGGTGTAATTCGGGACGGGCGAGTCGTACGTGGTGCTATCGTGCGGATCGTGACCTGCGATGGCTTCGAGGACGGTTGCGCAATCATAGGCGTCGCGAGTCATGGGTCCGATGGAATCAAAAGAGGAAACAAGAGCGATAAGCCCGTAGCGGGAGACGCGTCCATAGGTGGGCTTGATGCCAGTGACGTTGCAAAAGCCCGCCGGCATGCGGACGGATCCACCGGTGTCTTCGCCGATAGTGAACGTGGCGAGACTCGCCGACATCGCCGCGGCAGAGCCTCCGCTTGAACCGCCGGGGACATGATCGAGATTCCACGGGTTGTGAGTGTTGAAGAGCGCTGAGTTCTCACATGAGGAACCCATGCCGAACTCATCCATGTTGGTCTTGCCGGCGAGGACTGCGCCCGCGTCCGTGAGTTTGTTTGTGACGGTGGCGTTGTACTGCGGGATGTAGTTCTCGAGAATCTTCGAGGAGCAGGTGGTACGGACTCCACGCGTTGAGATGCAGTCCTTCATCGAGAAGGGGATGCCTGTCAGCGGCGTGACGTTCTTGCCTTTGGCAATGCGCTCATCGGCTTGACGTGCCTGTTCCAGCGCAAGATCGTCCGTGACGGTGACATAGGATTTGACTTTCGAGTCAACGTCGTGGATGCGTTGGAGCATTGCCTGAGTCAACTCGACGGAGGAAATTTGTTTTTTTGCGAGCAAATCTGATGCTTCACGGATGGTGAGAGTATGTAGTTGCATAATTTTTTACACTGAAATTTGAGTGTGCAGTTTCTTGAATTCTGTCTGGAAGGTTTCAAGCATTACTTGTTTTTGTTCTGCCGGTAATAAACTTGCCTGTACAGCATTTAAACTTAAGCGTTCGAGAATGTTGGCATCCCAGCCGAATTGTTTTTGTAGTTGGATGAACTCGTTGGTGAGGGTTGTATTGAACATAGGCGGATCATCACTGTTGATCGTTACATACACCCCCTCCTTTAATAGCAAAGGCAGGCTGTGCTCTGCCAGGGATGGATATACTTTGAGGCAAAGGTTACTGGTGGGGCATACCTCTAATGGAATTTGCCTTTCCCGCAAATGGGCAATGAGTCTCGGATCTTCGATTGCACGTACACCATGACCAATTCGAAGCGTGTCGGCAATCTCTATTGCCTGCCAGATACTTTCCGGTCCCTGTGTTTCCCCTGCATGGAGAATACAGGGAATCCCTTTCTTTCGTACTTTGTCAAAAGATGTTTTGAATTTCTCGGGTGGGTTTCCTTTTTCTGGTCCGCCGAGACCAAGAGCGATCAACAATCCATCGCCGAATCTTTCTATTATCCAATCAGCAACCAGTTCACCTTCTGGTGCAGAAACCTGGCGCGGGATATCCACGATCACAGCCATTTGGATGCCCAGTTCTTTTTGTGCCCATAGACGTGCTCTGTTCACTGCATCCATTTGCTCGTGAAAGCCCAGTCCACTGTTTACATACTGGCTGTATGGAGTGAAGGTCACTTCGCTATATCGGATATTTTGCTCCGCCTGACCAATGAGGAATTCGCGGGTAATTAATTCCAGGTCATCGGTGTGACGGAAGCAACTGGAAATTGTGCTATAGACTTCAACGAAATGTCCGAAATCTTTGAAGGTGTACCAGGCGTTTAATTCATCCAAATTTTTGGCAGGAAGATCAACTTTATATTTACTGGCAAGCTTAATTAAGGTTTCTGGTCTAACCGAACCCTCCAGATGGACATGAAGTTCCACCTTGGGCATTTGCTCAATGAAACTTTCGATTGGACTGTCCATGATCATTCATCGCCTAAAACAGTTGGTACTTTGACATAGCCGCGTTCGGATTGTGGAGCGTTCTTGAGAAATTCTTCGCGACTCATGGAAGGCTTCACCACGTCTTCACGCAGAACGTTCTCGGCGTTGGCGATGTCCGAGGCGGGCGGGATGTTGTCCGTGTCCACTTCGTTGAGCATATTGAAATAGTCAATAATGGACGAGAACTGTCCGCTGAATTTTTTTGCCTCCTCTTCAGAGATTCCGAGACGCACAAGGTAGGCGACGTGCTTGACGGTTTTGGTGTCGATTGTTTGGGTCATGAAAAACCTCTTTACCACAAAGGGTCACAAAGGAACACGAAGGAAAAGATTTTAAACCTTTGTGACCCTTTGTCTCCTTTGTGGTGATTGCCTTTCTATTTTAAATCAAGAACACTATCAAGTCCGCGGCGTAGACCTACGAACGTATTAACTTTGCGGATCGCCAGTAAAGAACCATCCACATACGGCTGGGCACTGCTGCCTGAGTCGTGACGAATGGTCAGCTTTTGGTCGGGCAAGCCAAAAATAATTTCTGCCGAGATAGTGTAACCGGGCAAACGGATGGAATGAACCTGTGAACCCGTCATCCGCGCGCCGCGTGTTTCCACGACGCCTTTGGTTTCTGCTAGTGGAACCGTGAGTTCTGACTCGCGAATCTTGGATAATCTATAAGCCAGTTCACGCGCAGTTCCGCTGGGAGCGTCTTTTTTGTCATCGTGAGCATAATCAATGATCTCCCACTGGGGGATAAATCGGGCTGCGATCTCGGCGAATTTTTGTAAAAGGACAACGGTCAATGCAAAGTTGCCGACAGCTAAAACTCCGCGTTGTGCGTTCTCAGCGGCTGCCGCGATCTCATCGAAGTCTTCGTTTGTTAATCCCGACGTACCGATGACAACATGCGCTCCGTGCTGTAATGCGCTCAGCACATTGGATTTCGCCACGTCTGGTTTGGTGAATTCGAAGAACACATCGCACGGATCTGCTGCGAGCGCTTCCTGTGCAGTCGCATATGCGGTGCAAGCTAGACGCGGCTCTGAGAGAACTTCACCCAAAGTTTGCCCGGCATGTTTGCGTGATACCGCAGACATCAGCTCAATGTCATGGGATTGGGCTATGGCGCGAGCTACGGCTGAGCCAGCCCATCCCGTTGCACCCGCAAGACAAACACGAATTGATGAAGAAGTATTTGTCATTTCATCCTTTTACTACGGTATGAGCCGCGTGGGTCCACGATGCAGGAAAACCACTTCCCGTATGCTCTTTTGATTGAGCATTGCCGCGAGCAATCTCGCCAGACCAAATCCGAATCCGCCATGTGGTGGACAACCATACTTGAAGAAGTCGAGATAAAACTGGATCGACTCGAGACTCACTCCTTTTTCAGTTGCCTGCTTAACCAAAACATCATACCGATGTTCACGCTGAGCCCCGGTTGTGATTTCCATCCACTTCCAAAGTAGATCAAAGCTCTTGGTTTCAGCAGGCTTGTCACCTTTGCGCATATGATAGAAGGGACGTACATCGATTGGATAGTCTGTAATGAAGATGAACTCATGATCAAATTTTTCCCTGGCATACTCGCATAACAGACGTTCTCCCTGTGGGTCGATATCTCCCTTTTTGGTTTCAGCAGATGCTGTATAGCCTTTTTCCCGGAGAATCGTTTGCGCCTCTTCCATCGTCACTTTCGGGAAAGGCAGGCTTGGTACAAGCACTTCAACACCAAACGTTTCTGCGATTTCTTTGCCGTGTTTTTCTTTGACAGTTTGCAAGATATGATGAAGCCACGCTTCTTCAAATTCCATAATATCGTTGTGGGATTCGATCCACGACATTTCCATGTCCACGCTGGTGAATTCGGTGGAGTGTCTGGGCGTAAATGATGGGTCCGCCCGGAAGGCTGGTCCGATTTCGAAGACACGGTCCAGTCCTGCCGCCATTGCCATCTGTTTATAAAATTGCGGTGATTGCGCCAGGGATGCCGTCTGCCCGAAGTATTCCAGCGTGAAAAGTTCCGCACCACCTTCGCTTGGACTACCCATGATTTTTGGGGTATGGATTTCCACAAACCCATTCGATATCCAGAACTCACGCATCGCCATCTCAACTGTGGTTTGGATGCGGAATATCAACTGATTTTGAGGCTGACGCAGATCCAGAAAACGCCAGTCCAATCTTTTGTCAACATCCGTTTCGGTTTTGCCGAACAAGTCAATGGGCAGTGTTGCATCGGAGAAAGACTCAACACGAAGAGATTTCAGCCGAACTTCCATTTGACCCAGCTTCACGCTCGGATTACTGACAACAATTCCCGTCACTTCAATTGCTGATTCGCGCGTCAGTGTTGTTATCGCCTCATTGATTGTTTTATTTTCTTCGGAACGCTCCGCAACGACCTGAATGAGTCCTGTATGGTCACGCAGAATAAGAAACTGGATCACCTTTTGATTTCTGACAGTTTGAACGAATCCCTTTAGGGAAATGACTTCTCCAGTTTTTTCTTTCGCATCGCGAATGAGTGTTCGTTCCATAATTCCGCAACTAGTCCTTGAATTGAATATGCAACTCTTTCAACTGTTTCGGCTCAACCGCAGAAGGTGCGTCAGCCATCACATCACGCCCTGCTTGATTCTTCGGGAAAGCAATGACTTCACGGATGTTGGGTTCGTCCGCGAGTAACATAATTAATCGATCAATGCCAGGTGCCATGCCACCGTGCGGGGGCGCACCATACTCGAACGCTTCGAGCATATGACCAAACTTTGCTTGGATGTCCTCATCGCTCAAGCCGAGCATTTGGAACATCTTCATTTGAATGTCGCGGCGATGAATACGGATCGAACCCGAAGCCAGCTCATATCCATTACAAACCATATCATACGCATCCGACATCACTTCGCCGGGATTCGTGTCAAATTTATCAAGGTCTTCCATCTTCGGCATCGTGAACGGATGATGTTCCGACTCCCATTTCTTTTCCTCCTCGTTATAAGCAAAGAACGGAAAATCCACAACCCATGCGAATGCCATGATACTTTCGTCAGCAAGTTCCAAATGATCGCGGAACCACAGACGTAATCCGCCGAGGACTTTATTCGCCACCGCACGTGCATCTGTTGCGAAGACGATGAGATCGCCGACCCCGGCTCCCGTTTTGGACTTCAACGCCTCGACTTCTTCTGCTGTGACGAATTTGGATGCGCTTCCTTTCACGCCTTCGGCTGTTACTGCCAACGTGGGCATGCCCTTTGCTCCAAACGACTTCGCCACTTCCGTGAGCGCGTCCACTTCCTTGCGGGACATGTCCGCTGATCGAGGGGCGATAAGGCACTTGATCACGCCACCAGCCTCGAGCGTGGATTGAAAGACGCGGAATTCACTTTTTGTGAAAACATCCGAGACATCGATCAATTCCATGCCGAAGCGCAAGTCCGGCTTATCCGTCCCGAATTTCTCCATCGCTTCACGATAAGAAATTTTTCGCCAGGGAGTTGATAATAATTTTTTGTTTGGCGCAACCGCAGGAATCATCGCGGTGTACAGACCTTCAACCAGGGCAAGCACATCGTCGCGATGGACATAGGACATTTCCAGGTCGAGTTGAGTGAACTCAGGTTGACGGTCACCGCGCAGGTCCTCATCGCGGAAACAGCGTGCGATCTGGAAGTACTTGTCCATGCCGGCGACCATCAGTAATTGTTTTAACTGCTGGGGTGATTGGGGTAGGGCGTAAAACTGCCCTGGGAAGAGGCGGGATGGAACAAGATAATCGCGTGCGCCTTCAGGAGTCGCTTTGAACATGATGGGAGTTTCGATCTCGATGAAACCTTCCTTATCGAGATAGTCACGCATGAACTTGATGACCTTGTGGCGCAAGACCATGTTGCGGGTCAGGCGTTCGCGGCGCAGGTCAAGATAACGATATTTGAGGCGGGTGTTCTCATCTGGCAGGTCGGCATCGGAACTGACCATGAAGGGCAGGGTCTTGGCTGGATTCAAGATGGTTATGTTTTTGGCGATGATCTCGATCTCACCCGTTTCCATTTTGGGATTTGCCATCCCTTCGGGTCTTTTTTGAACAAGACCTTCAATTTGAAGAACCCACTCAAAGCGGACGTTGGCGACCTGGTCGAGTACTTCTTTCGGCAGGTCAGGATTGATCGTGATTTGAACAGTGCCTGCGCGGTCACGCAGATCAAAGAATGCCACCCCGCCGTGGTCGCGGCGTCGATTCACCCAACCAGAAAGCGTGACCGTTTGCCCCGCGTGGCTGGCTCGTAATTCTCCACAAGTATGAGTTCTGTACATAGTGCGCCTCCGTTTATTTGTCCTCGTCATTGCGAGGAGGGTGCCTTTCCCGACGAAGCAATCTCTATATATTGAGACGAGGATTGCCTCGGGCAAAGAGCGCTCTCGCAATGACGGGTAGTGTGATGTATATAAAATAAATCGCCCTTCGCGTTGGCGTTGGGCGACTGGTTTGACTTGTTTTTATCTGTCAATTAGCAAGGCTTCGCCCAACGATACATCCGATCGTCATTATCATTATTATTATTGTTGGCGAAGTTGAAACCGTATCTCATAATGGCGGCATTATAGCACAGACTTATCTTTCAAGGGCAGATTCTTGTGGATCCGCAGGGTTGTAATAGACCATCACTTGTGCGCCGATGGGGTAGCGGTTGACCGTCTCCTGTGCCTGCCCCATGACGCGGACATTGAAGAATTGTTCGCCTGCCTTGATGGTTTGGGATTGGTAGGTCTTTCCATTCACTTCATACTGATACACAACAACAGGATAGATCGAGATGCTTCTGCCCGTGTGCTTTGACTGTACAGATGACATCAAGACTGTACCCATCGCGCCGGGCCAGGATTGAGCCGTATCCTTCGCCAACTTTCCTTGTTGACTGCGACGATATAAAAATATCCCCAAGCCGACCAAAACGATTAAAGGAACAACCGTCGCGCATATTGCGCCAAATATTCCAAGCAACCCACCGAGTATTCCGAAAAGTTCCATGTTATTCTCCTTTGGTGGGTGAATTTTACTTTATTCTGTTTTATCAATTTTGAAAACAAAATCGAGTTCCGCCACTTGAAAAGCACCTCGAAAAGTTGTATCTTATATCTATCCTATAAATTTACGGAAAAGAGAGGAGTTTTCTTATGAAACTGAGCCATTTGTTCACCCTCAATACGATCGTCGCTTTGATCTTTGCTGTGGCGTTGTTACTGGCGCCAAAGCCAATCCTTGGTCTTTTTGGAGTGAATGTAGGTTCTGGCGTGAATGTTAATGCAAGTATTAATTTCGTGGCACAGTTGCTCGGTGCCACCCTGATCGTCCCCGGTTTGGTCAGTTGGTTCGCCAGAGACATGTCTGATGTAAGCGCCCGAACCTCAGTTGCCAGATCTCTGTTGGTTTTCGAAATAATAGGACTCGCCATATCATCGCTTGCAATGTTGTCAAAAGTAATGTCAGCTACTGGCTGGTCGATCGTTGGATTGTTCCTTTTCTTCGCACTTGGCTACACTTATTTCCTTTTTATAAGGCAGTCAGGGATATAGAAAAATAGTCTATGTCCAAAAACGCCCGCTTTTGGTGGGGCGGGCGTTTTTGATTTTTGGGAGGATATTCGAAAAATTGTATTCTCATTGCCTTTAACGGTTAAAGTAACCTCTGGTTTTTCTTGCCGTCATGTTCCTGGTTTTGAAATATAATCCATATGCAGTGGAGAAAATAAGGCTTTAAACTGCAAAGGGAATGCTCTGGCTGAGTGAAAAAAGGAGACTTTTTTATTGTGTCTGTTAATGCGGTTAACGAGTTGGAGAATAATTCAGGAGCATTATTAAAAATCCTTGTTGTAGACGATGACGAATTGAATCAGCGAATGATGCGCTTGATCCTGATTCGGGAGGGATACCAGGTTTCCATCGCTTCGAATGGGGTGGAGGCTTTCGAGATGGCAAAAGCCTATGACTTCGATGTTATTTTGATGGACCTGCAAATGCCGGTTTTGGATGGCATAGGCGCAAGCCGTCGGATACGGGAATGGGAGAGCGATGGAAGGCATACATTTATTGTCGCATTAACCGCCAGCTTCCTGCCTGAGAAGGGACAGGAACTTTATGAGGCAGGTGTTGACAATTACATATCAAAACCGTTTGACCTGGAACATCTTCGTCAAATATTAAGGTATAGTCATAATAGAGACAGAGCAACTGGGAAGAAAGAATTGAGTAATGATCCATTTGCATCTGGCGTTAGCTTTGAAATGGGGTTGCATAGGGTCGGCGGTGGCAAGGAGACATACAAGGAATTGCTGGAAGATTTTCTTCGTGAACTCCCCGGAAAACTGGAAAATCTCCAAGCCTGTCATATGAATAACAACCTTGAATTTCTCTCGCGTATCGCCCATAACTTGAAAGGTGTATCTGCCAACCTTGGTGCCATGCGATTATCTGAGCAAGCCGGTAAACTTGAGAAACAAATTGATACTGGTGTTTCCGGTGAAATTAAGCATATAATAGACCTGGTGAGGGCAGCGGCAGACGAATTTCAAAAAAGTGCTTCGGAATATTTATCTGAATAATAAACGGCGACCCACTAAAAATAACTGGAAATACCATACAGCAGGAGCTACATATGCGGGTGTTACTTATTGATGATGAGCAGTTTTACTTCAAGTTGATACGAAAAATTCTAAAAGAAGCGGACTATATCCTCGAATATGCCCAATCCGGGAACGAAGGTCTAGCAAAGATCTCTACCTTTGAGCCCGAGTTGATCATTGTCGACCTAAAACTTCCTGAGATGGATGGTTTTGAGATTCTTGAGCGACTGAAACGTGACCCAAAGTTCTCGCTTATCCCGGTGATCGTTATTACTGTAAAAGATGAACTGAGCGAAAAGCTAAAAGCATTTGAATTGGGCGCTGATGATTATCTGGTGAAACCGTTCCAACCCGAGGAGCTGGTTGCTCGTATGGGAATACTTGCCCGTCGCGGCAACGTAATTCAGTATGCCCAGCACATGGACGCCAAAGCCAATTCGACAATGCTTACGGTTCACAGTTTACGAGGCGGCCTGGGATGCTCCAGTGTTGTTATTAATTTGGGATTGGCTTTCCATAAGCTTTGGGGCAAGCAGACTCTGCTTGTCGATGGCGTTCTAACCGCCGGGCAGGTGGCTTTAATGCTGGATGCAAAACCAACCACGACATGGGAGACCCTTGTTGGTATTGATCCTGAAAACATTGATGACACGGTTGTCAATGAAATGATGTGCGCCCACAAAAGCGGCGTGCGTTATATTGCTTCACCCAGATTCCCCATCGCAGCGGACACATTCGCCAATGAACCTCTAAGGATATTTGTTGATAAACTGAAAAGCAACAACGATTTTATTCTCGTGGATACTCCTCATGATTTTTCAGATATGACCATTCAAATGTTGAGCATGTCTACTTCGATCCTGCTCCTCATGGCGCCTGAAATGGCATCGCTCCGAACCACCATGAGCGCCATTGAGATCTATGACAGACTGGGTATTTCATCTGAAAAGATCTTGCTCGTATTAAACAATAATTCGTCCAACCCCGCCATCAAACAGGCTCAACTCGAAAAGGTGTTAAAGCGTCCCATTGATTTTGTACTGCCTTTCGAGGCCGGGGAAGTCAACCGGGCGCTCAACTTTGGACAACCGTTCATTTTAAGTAACCCCGACCTGCCGATCTGCCTGGCACTTGAAAAGATGGCATATGCTCTAAGTGACGACTCGCATAAAGCCATTCCACCTGCTGTGCCATCGGCCACCTGGAAACGTGTAACATCAAACAAGTAACCACAATGCACAAGAAAAGACGCCAATCCTTATTCGCCCTTGGACTGTTGCTTGGAATTGGCATTCCAGGTTTAATTGGGATTTTGGTGGTACAGGCATCGACGATCACCGGACTGCCATTTACGCTACAAAGCGGAATAACATTGCCAGCGACGTCGACCTTGACAAGTGTCCCGCTTCCTTCCTCGACCTCAACCGGGTTCCCTTTAATAGGGTCTCCCACACTTTCAGGGGGAGCATCAGGACGTCTTTACGCTTTTATTCAGGCACCTGACGGGCTTGTGCAACAGCCATACGTTCTCCTGACGGCATTTGGGTCCGTTGCCCGCGCCAATTCGGTCGTGATCAATGGATACGTAAATTCAGAGGAGTTCGTCTGTACAGACTTCCCCTGCCAGCTCTTTTTGAAATCCAGTTCAAGATTTTTGTTCCGGGCTTATTCGAACACCGGCCAGACCAGCGACGAGGTGATCGCATCTGTCAGTGTCGTTCAAGCCCAGGGTGGTTATCTGGTTAGTATCGATTCTGTGAACCAGTTTACAAGTTTCACGGATTCGTGTTCTGCCATGTGGGGAGTTGGAGATCAGGAAAGCGCCAAGTGGGATGACTTCGTTCAGTTCCCTTTTCAACTAAACACGAAGAAAACATTGCATACGCTCGCGACCCAGTTGATCCTCAACGGAGTCGTTGATACATCTGATTGTCCCTATGGCGGCTTGGGTGCCGGGTTGAATTGGCCCACTGCCTGTGGCTTGGAGAAGGCTTCCGGCATGATGATCCAATGGCAAAACCAATACGACGATCGTATCTGGCTTGCCAGCAAGGATCAGGGTATTCCGCCGAAAATATTAAAAACCCTGCTGGGGCTCGAATCCCAGTTTTGGCCCGGTAATTCACGTTTCTATCTGGACGAGTATGGTTTGGGGCAGGTCAACCAACTGGGCATGGATGTTCTCTTAAGAAGCGATTTTCAGTTCTATCAACAGGCCTGCACCAGTATTTATCCTGATTGTTCGAGGTCGTATCTTAGCTGGGAACCCAGCCAGCAAAGATTGATCCGTGGCGCCGCAGTAAACCTGATGAATGCCAAATGTCCCGAATGTGCTTATGGTGTTGATCTTGACAAAGCCAAGCAGAGCGTTGATATTGTTTCAAAACTTCTTAAGGCAAACTGCCAGCAGGTTGACACCATTTTGGGCGGGGAGATATCAGATGCAAAGTATGAAGATCTCTGGAGATTCACCCTGGCTAGTTATCACGGTGGTATTAGCTGTTTCCGGGATGCGGTCGTTGCTGTGCTGGATAAGGGACTTCCTGTTACATGGCAGAATCTGGAAAAAGAACTGACCTGTCCGAGCGGCATGGATTATGTCAACGGCTTTATGGATGACTTGAACTCCTTTGATTTCTATCTTTACGAACCTTCTGATGCTCTTGTTATAGCCGCCATGCCAACGATCGTGCCAACGAGAACTCCAGTGCCGACGCCGACGGTTTTTATTTCAAGTGCAAGGATCATCGTTCAGGTATACCTTGACCGAAACCGGAATGGTGTACCTGATGCCGGTGAAGAGATCGACGCGATGACGGTTGATGTCAATACATCCGATAATAAAAGAATTACGCAAAGGACTCAGAATGGCATTGCGATATTTGATATGTCGGGCTACACACCGGGTGTGAGAGTCGATGTAAGCCTGCCAGGCCTCTATCGAAATGAATCATTTACGTTGCCAGAACAGGGTGATATATCTGTGGTATTTAAATTTGATATGCCTGCACTGCCCACGAATTTACCTTAATGAGTGAGTGAATTGATCATGACAAAGAAAAACCGAAAAAAGAATACTGTCCAAAGTGTCGAGCAGGGAACTGATGGGATGAGTGGTACCCCGATCGAAGCGGATCAGGCCAACCCGAAGAGTGAGCCGGCTGATATCGACCCAGGCACTCAGGATGTAGCAACGGAGAATCCCAAAAATGAGGAGTCGGGGGATGAGGCCGGGGAAGCGGTAGTTCGCGAAGGTGAATCTGAATCGCAGGAGGATGATTCCATAGACGATATCCTGGATGATGTCCGCCATACCCTGATCGAAGAGGAAGCGGGCAGGCTTGAGAAGAAGCCAAAATGGTGGAATCGGCTTATTAAGGGAACGCCCAGTCAGGCAACTTCGGATACGGAACTTCCAGATGAAGTAGAAATGGATGTATCGGCTGCAGACACACCCCCAACTGTTGAATCGGACAGGAAAGAAACGGTTGAGTATGTGGAGCAGATCGATGAATTGATCAAGTTGTTGGAAACGGATACTGTTGAAGATCAGGAAGAGATTTCAGATGTTCGAGCGCGAGTCGTACCGCCAGTGGAGCCGGACGTCAGAATAGATGTTGATGAATTAAAGAAGCAGGCCTTTAGTCCGCGGCCCGGGGACGAAAAGTCTGATGAATACAGTGAGGTTCGAAAAGTCGCTCTTGGCGGGGAAGAGGATGTGTTCGTTGAGGTTGAGTCCAGGGTTGAAAACCCATTAGACGAACGCATCAAGGCAGTTGAGAATGCTCTGCGGCCCTATAGAACATATATCTATTATGTTCTTGCGTTCATTGGTGTGATCATGGCCGTCATGGCTTCGGTGGTGATGTATAACGTTTATAAACAATCCCTGCCTGAACCGGAAGTTACAGAAGTTGTAATTTTGCCGTATCCGGTTACTCTCAATCTCCCGGGTGGTTTAAACTTCAACCTGGCTAAAGGCGCATTAAAGGATGGGGAGTGGGACCCGCGTGGCCCCGAATGGCTGGAAGGGACCGAGATCTGCCGGTGGGTCGCGATCCCCTGGAGCCGTCAATTGGAGGCGGCTATCCGCACTATGAATCGGGATGATGTTCTTGTCCTTTTGATGAGTAATAATGACAAGCTGGAATTTAACGTCGAATCGATCCAGGAACTGACCCCCGCCGAGATGCAGGAGATGGATGCAAATTCTCCCTGTCTTGCCTTGATTTTGGCAAAGCAAGACTCTGAAAAGAGATGGGTGGTTATTGGAAGACCCTAGTCAACTTCGGAAAGGATCAACGTTGTTATGACACCCATAACTGTATTGGTGATAGATGCCGATGAAGCAAATCGAAATTTCCTGTCTCAGCTTCTTCAGAAGAAAAATTATCTTGTAAAACAGGCAGCTACCGGCGGTGAAGGTATTCGGATGGTTTCAGAAGCGCTTCCGAAAATAGTCATCTTTGATTCAAAATTACCCGACATGGATGCCTTAAAGCTGGTGGCGGGCTTGCAGGAGATCCCTCTTATTGCGGATGTTCCCTGTGTCGTTTTGAGCAGCCATTCCGATCCAGATGAAATGCACGCTTGTCTGCAGGCGGGTTGTGCAGAATATTATATTAAATCCGGCATGGTGATGATGACCCTCGTGGACGCGATCCCACGATTGTTGACGGAGGGAAAACGACTCCGCAAACAGCGCGATAATGGTTTTTTGTTTGTATTCCTGAGTGCCAAGGGTGGAACAGGGACATCTTCTTTATGTGCGAACATCGGCATGAACATGGCAACCCATTTGCCTGCTTCCACGGTCGCAGTAGCGGATCTTGTCCTGCCGATGGGATCCATTGCACCCCTAGTGGGTTCCTCGGAAAGCGGAGTTAATCTGGTTTCTCTCGCTGAGAAGGCAGAGGAAGTTGTATCTTCAGAGTACATTAAATCGAATCTTATTGTCCCGCCTCATTGGTTATTCCATTTACTGCCTGGTGCGCCTGATCCCGAAACGGCGCTGAATTTGCAAGTCAATCACATCCCCCAGATCGTGTCATCCATGAGAGCGACCTACGATTACGTGTTGGTCGATCTTGGACGATCGCTTTCGAAGATCAGCCTGCCGATCATCCAGCAGGCCGACCTGATCGTACTGGTCATGAGTACCGATCTAGGTACTGTTAATCTCACCAAAAAACTGTGGCATTATTTGAATGGACAGGGAGTTCAGCCAAACCGAGTATTCCCGATTCTGAATCGGGCGGTGGGGTTGGAGGGACTCACAAAATCAGAGGCGGAAAAGATCATCGGACTCGAGATCAAATTGATGGTGCCTTACATGATGGGGAACTTTAGCCTTGCAAACAACCAAAATACACCGATCAGCATAAAATTTCCAACGGATACTGCCACAATGGTCATGAAACAGGCATCCATCGAAATGGCACAGCTGGCGATAAAAATGCAGGGTTGAAAAATTCTTATTGTTTCTGATGTTCAAAAGTGACAAAAAGGTTACAAAGCACCCCCCATATCTGTTTGTTTATCTCAAAATCGGGTGATTTTGGCTGAATATGGATATTTTTCACCTCTTATTTTATTGATGAAATTGTAACTTATAAAGAAAACAGTCGTCCTGCCTTTGACAATTAATCAGACGAACTTTGTCGCTTCGATGTTGAGTTTTGATCGATGGCGGTAAACTGGGATGCTAAGACCCTGGGACGAAATCTGGTCGCACAATCCATTTTTTGGGTGTAGTCCTCGGCGAGCAAAAGCGAAACCGACCCTCTACTCAAGGGTCGTTTTTTATTATCATGAAAAATATTGAATGTTGATTTTCTTGAAAGGCCACAAAAAGCTTATGGAAAAAACCAACCTTAATCAAAAGCAGAAACCTTTTGGATATCGTGCACAGGCAATTGTCGAATTTGCGTTAGTTTTGCCAATCCTTCTTATGATTCTGGTGGGGATTTTTGAATTTGCTCGGATGGTCTTCATCTACTCTGCGGTAACGAATGCCAGCCGGAATGCCGTCCGTTATGCCTCTGCAGTGGGGTTGGAAGATACTGGAACATATCATAAATACCTTTATTGTGATGGTATCAGGCAGACAGCGATGAACTCGGCTTTTCTCATCACCCTTGATCCAGCCAATGATATAGAAATTTCTTATGATAGTGGTCCCGGTACAAGTTCTCTTGGAAACTGTGATGTGACGGGCGGTGAGGCGGCTATCTCTATTCCCAGCGGGGCACGTGTAAATGTCACTGTTACTGCAACGTATCGTCCCATGGTGCGTCTTATCCCGATCCCTACCCGGGATTTTGAATTATCGAGTTATCGAACTATTCTTGGGATCATAGATGTTGATGAATAATCAAGGTTCTAGATGGAAGGAGAGATATCATGAAACCGAAAATATTTTCTGAACGCGGGCAGGCATTGATTGTCATCACACTGGCGGCAATAGGTCTCTTTGCCGTTGTGGGAATGGCAATTGATGGCAGTGCGAAATTCTCTGATCGTCGCCATGCTCAGAACGCGGCAGATACAGCCGCCATGGCAGCCGCTCTGGCGCAGGTGGATGCTATCGTTTATGCCGAGGAGAACGGGCAGTCAAGCACCATGGGTATTTGCCCTCCGACAAGTGGGTCGCCTTCCACCATCTGTACTGATTTGCTGCTCGCTGGTTTGGCGCGTGCAGAAAGTAATGGGTACAACAATAATGTCACAAATAATACTGTTGAAATTTATTCCCCCCCGATCAGCGGACATTACTCCACCGTTTCAAATAAAGATCAATATGTACAAGTGATTATTACATCGCATGTTAATACGACTTTTATGCGCGTTCTCGGAATCTACCAAACACATAACGTTGTGCAGGCGGTGGCTTTCGCCAATAAAGGCGGACCGTTATTTGGCGGCGCGGCGTTTATTTCTGTGGATCCCAACCCGGGTTGCAGCGGCGGTAATGGCAGCGGCGGAGGGAGTGTGGATGTGAGTGGAAATAGCACCATCACAATAAATGGCGGCGGTTTTTTTGTGAATTCCGGCGAGACCTGTGGTTATTCACAGCCAAGTTGCAGTGTGGACTTGATCCTGACAGGTGGCGGTAAAATTCTATCTGCCGGTAGCAACATCTACATGAATGAAAATGGCGTAAATTGCGATCCAAGTATTACCACCGATAGCACCCAGCGACAATACGTTGTTCCGGATGAAATATTTATGCCGAAAGAGCCGGCTGAATGTAGTTTGAACGCGCCCACACCCACCAACCTGGGTATTATAGATGGCGTTCAAACGTGGCGTATCTATCCGGGCTATTATACGGATTTTCCTCAAGCTTCGTTGGTTCCCAATAACAAAAATATTGTATTGGCTCCCGGAGTCTATTGTGTGAATGACAACCTGAGTTGGAGTGGCAGCAGCTTTAAGAAACTTGACGGAACCAGCGGTGTCACGATTTATCTTAAACCAGGTCACGATATCAGCCTCACCATTAATAGTCCGATCTATCTCAACCCTTCCAGTTCAGGTGATTATGAAAATTACGTGATCATCCAGCAGGGAAGTATGGATGACATCCGTGACTGCAAATTCACTGGTGGACAATATCTTAAGCTAAATGGGACGGTCTATGCTCCGTATTGCGATATAACCATTAATGGGGATAGTTCCACCATTTCGGAATTTAACGCCCAGTTCATTGGCTGGGACTTAAAAATAGACGGTAATAACTCCATTACCGTGAATTATGACCCTGACTATACACCGCAAATCAAACGCAAACTTGGTTTGATGAAGTAAATTTGTGCTGCTGTTTTAGAATCTCTGTCCACGAATTTTGTTCGTGGACAGAGATATTTCCTGACGACTCATTCTCGCCAGAAAAGGAGGTGTAAGGTTCATTTTTGTTGGTTCGGTTACAATTTCATACTACAAAGGTGCAAAATGAAACCAATTTTTTTTCCCACGGAACGTGGACAGGCTTTGATTATTATTTCTTTGGCCGCCATTGGTTTGTTTGCGATTGTAGGTCTGGCAATTGACGGAAGCGCCAAGTTTTCAGACCGTCGGCATGCTCAAAATGCGGCGGATACTGCTGTTTTGGCAGGTGCCCTTGCGAATGTCAACGGCGATGCCCAGTGGAAACTGGTGGCGCTGGATAGAGCATTGAGTAACGGGTACAATAATAACCTTGTTAGCAATACCGTCACTGTCTATGCCTGCAACGAAAACGGATCAAATTGCGGACCATACGCAGGAAAACAAAATGTTGTGAAAGTGGTGATTACCTCGGATATCAACACCTATTTTGCCAGGGTGATCGGCATAGACCAGACGCATAATGCAGTCGAGGCGATCGCCATGTCCCAGGAGTCATATATCGGCGAGCTTTATGGCGGTGCTTCGATCATAGGGTTGGCCCCCGATCAATGCGAAACGATCTATTTTTCGGGAGATGCTGAACCAGATATTACTGGCGGCGGTGTGTATTCAAACTCGAACCGGGACTGCGGCGTAAGAATTCAAGGGAGTACCGAAATAACGATGGACGGCAGTATCAGTATGGTGGCCAATGGTTATACCAAGCACGGCAATCCTCCGTTAGGCGAAATTGCAGGAGGTATTCATGGCGGCGCCGAACCATATCAATATCCGCCGCCAGATGAAATGTTCCCCACTTACACCTGCGATTGGACATATTCATCATTTCCTCCGAATGGTGTAACCAATTTGAGTCCGGGAACTTATTGTGTTAACGGGGATTTTGAGATGAACGCCCACGATACACTAAACGGCACAGGCGTTACCATTGTTATGCAATCGGGCGGGATCAGATGGAACGGCGGCGCTACAATAAATCTGTCCGCGCCCACCACCGGGGATCTGGCGGGCATGCTGATCTATGCGCCAATGGGCAACGATGAGGAAATGAACTTTAATGGTAACGGGAGTTCGACTTTGACAGGCACGGTCTTCATGCCTGCCGCTGATATCGAGTGGAATGGAACAGGCAATCTTGCCCCCAGCCATGTTCAGATTATCGCGTACACAATTGAATTGACTGGTGAAAATAACACAAGCGTTATTTATCAAGACGCGGAAAATTGGGATGTAAATATCCCCGCCCAGGTTGGTCTGATGCAATAAGATTCTCGCGAGGGTAGTTGTCAGCGCGATTACCCCCGTTTTTTTGGATGGGCTTGTAAAAATATTCTATATATCGAGAGGTTAGTGTGGCAAAAAAAACAACGACACCGCGCGTTCCCGGGATCTCCGATCCTGAACTGTTGCGTCCAAGGGTCTTGAAAAACCTTGTGGAATTAGTGGAGGAGACTCCACCTCTTGGTGAGAGGCATGATGAGTTGTTGAAGGAATTGATCTTTCAGGCGTATCTAAATGCCAATGGAGAACTGGGTGATGGTGAACAATCGTTCCTGAAAGAGATCTATGATTACGCTGCAAGCAATGGTGCAATGGATGAGTTCTTCAGCGATCCACAGATCAGTGAGATCATGGTGAACGGCCCGGATCAAATCTTCATCGAACGACACGGGAAGTTGTTGTTGACGGGCGCAAAATATGACAGCGAGGTCCAACTGCGACTGGCGATCAATCAGATTATCAATCCTTTTGGAAGATATGTAAATTACAACCATCCGCTTGTGGATGCCCATCTGAAGGACGGTTCCCGTATCAATGCGGTCATCCCGCCTGTCGCTCAACAGGGATCGTGTCTTTCCATCCGCCGCTTCCTCAAGGATAAGTTAACTGTTCAGGATCTGATCGATAAAGGTGCGCTCACACAATCCATGGCTGATTTTGTGGCTGTTTGCGTGGCGGCGCGGTTAAATGTCATTGTTGCAGGAAACACCAGTTCGGGTAAAACAACCTTCCTCAATATATTGGCGCGTGCCATCCCGGATCATGAGCGGATTGTTACCATTGAAGATTCAGTGGAATTGCAGTTACAACAGATCCATAAGGTCTCTTTGGAGGCTCGCCCACCGGATTATAAAGGCGAGGGTCAGGTCACTATTCGAGATCTGGTGAAGAACTCATTGCGTATGCGCCCTGACCGCATCATTGTTGGTGAAATCCGCGGCGGCGAAGCTCTCGATATGCTGCAAGCCATGAATACTGGTCACGATGGTTCGATGACCACGGTCCACTCCAATTCCCCGCGTGATACGCTTTCCCGCCTCGAAACGATGACCATGATGGCTGGATTTGAATTACCGGTCGTTGCCATCCGCAAGCAGATCGCTGCGGCTCTCGATCTGATTGTTTATCTGACTCGTTTTCCTGACGGGACCCGCAAGGTCACCCAGGTTACAGAGGTGGCTGGCATGGAAGGGGAGATCATCACATTGACCGATATCTTCCAATTCCAACAGACGGGAACTGACCCGGAGGGAAGACCCGTTGGTCAATTCAGGCCAACAGGCTTGCGTCCCATGTTCTCCCCGAAATTGGAGGCGATGGGATATAAACTCGACCGGGCGATGTTCATGAAGTAGATCAATAAATAGCCTGAGTTATATGAATCAAAACTGCCAGACAGTGGATCGTCTGGCAGTTTTGATTTCCTGTTTAGATCTTTATCCCATTACCTGGTCACTCACTTCATCCAGGTTTGCCACCTCGGCATCTGTTAATCTCCAGCCGAGAGCACCCGCGTTTTGCTGTGCCTGTTCTGCGTTCTTGGCACCGGGGATGGGTAACGCGCCTTTGCAGATAATCCAATTCAGAGCCACCTGCACGTTGGATTTACCACCATGGTCCTGACCGATCCCCGTCATTAACTTGATAAGTGGCTGGATCTTGGGAAGCATATTCGCGTAATTCCCAGCCCGTGAGCCGGGAGGAGGAGTGGTGGCGCTATATTTCCCCGAGAGCAATCCTTTTTCGAGCGGGCTGTAAGCGATCAGGCGGATGCCAAGTTCCTTGCAGCGCGCCAGGGTTCCATTCTTTTCCACTGCGCGGCTCAAAAGGCTGTAATGCACCTGGTTCGAAGCGAGCGGAATGTTATGCCGTGCCAGCGCTGAATACGCCGCCAGCATGCGCGACTGGCCGAAGTTCGAAACGCCGACCGTTCGAGTCATCCCGCTTTTCACACATTCCACCATGCCTTCCATCAGTGTGTCAGTGCTCATCGAAACACTGGGCCAGTGGACTTGATACAGATCCACGCTTTCAACGCCGAGTCGGGCAAGGCTTCCCTTCAAGGCTCGCGACAGGGCGCCTTTCATGAATCTCCAGGGCCACGGGAAGAACTTGGTTGCGATCAGCACAGGCTGGTCGGTCTTTTGGAGAGAGCGGCCAAGCAATCTTTCAGAAAAACCGTTCCCGTACAGCTCCGCGGTATCGACAAAACGAATGCCTTCATTCACCGATACATCGAACGCACCCTGAACATCATCGGCGCCATAACCATGTCCATATTGCCAGACGACCCGGTCACCCCATTGCCATGCTCCCAACCCCATTTCGATGGCGTGCAAAAACCTGGTTTCATTGCTGATCTCGGTCACGGTCACCTCCATGGCGAACGGACGGATTGTATCTTAAAATATAATTGCATCATAGCCAGTGGCTGTAATTCAGGTTAAAATTCACCCCGCTAAATCATTCGGAACTAATGGAACGCTACTCTCTCACTTTCCTCTTCCAACGGATGAGGGATGGGGGTGAGGGATTACCGCTCCCTGAGTTCCCGGGAGGTTCCTGTGAGATCTGATTTCCATACGCGGGACTTTGAGCCCGCATCGGACCTAAGCCGGAGGCTGGGTCTGCCCTTTTCAAACCTGTCTTTGCTGACGCGTGCCCTCACGCATCGCTCCTACCTCAACGAGAATCCCAGGGCGATGGAGGATAATGAACGCCTCGAATTTCTTGGCGATGCCGTGCTCGACTTCATTGTGGGCGCGTGGGTGTATCATCGTTTCCCCGAAATGCCTGAAGGTGACCTGACCAAGATGCGCTCAGCCCTGGTCCGCAATGACCAGCTTGCGGCGTTTGCCCGCAAAATTAATCTGGGTGCAGCCCTCCGGCTGGGGCACGGAGAATTCGTGTCCGGCGGGCATTCGCGCGACGGGTTGCTGGGTTCCACCTTCGAGGCGGTGATCGGCGCAATATATCTGGATTCAGGCCTGGATGCGGTTGAATCGTTCGTGGATCCAATGCTCGAAGCAGAACGCGAATCCGTACTCACGCGGATCCATGATCCAAAAAGCCAGTTGCAGGAATGGGCCCAGGCGAAAAAATTTGGCGCGCCACACTACAAGACAGTCTCATCGACCGGACCCGACCATGCCAGGGAATTCGATGTGGAAGTGGAGATCGGTGGAAAGGTAGTCGGCCGCGGGCACGGAACGAGCAAACATGCCGCGGAACATCTTGCCGCACAAGACGCCCTGTCATCCCTTGGGCTTTAGTGATCGCGAATCAAAAATCATCAATCGTAAATTGAAAACCATAAAATGCCTCTTCGCCTAAAATCCCTCGAACTACAAGGTTATAAAACATTCGCTACGAAGACCGTCTTCGAATTCGCGAGCGGAATTACCGCCATCGTCGGGCCGAATGGCTCCGGCAAATCGAACGTTGCCGATTCCCTGCGCTGGGTGCTGGGAGAACAATCCTATGCCCTCCTGCGCGGCAAGAAGACCGAAGACATGATCTTCAACGGTTCTGAGCATCGTGCCCGTGCCAGCATGGCTTCGGCTCACATCCTTTTCGATAATTCGAACGGCTGGCTTCCCGTGGACTTTACTGAAGTCGGCATGACGCGCCGCGCCTATCGTGATGGGCACAATGACTACCTGCTGAACGATCAGCAGGTCCGCTTGCGCGACTTGAACGAATTGCTCGCGGCTTCCGGTCTGGCCGATCGCACCTATACCATTCTCGGTCAGGGACTGGTGGATGCCTCGCTGGCATTGAAAGCGGAGGATCGCCGTCGCTTGTTCGAAGAGGCGGCAGGAGTGGGTCTCTATCGTTCACGCCGCGAAGAAGCCTTGAAACGACTCGACAACACCATGCGGAATCTGGAACGCGTGCTCGACATCATGTCCGAGTTGGAGCCGCGCTTGAGGAGTTTGGAGCGACAGGCAAAGCGCTCCATCGAATACTCGCGGGCACAGGCAGATCTCAAGATCATCCTGCGCGAATGGTACGGTTATCACTGGCATCGCGCTCAACGGGAGTTGACCGACTCGCGTGATGTGGTGAAGGCACAGGAAGCGCGTGTGCAGGAGGCGCGTGAATTACACCAAAAAGCACAGACCAAATACAACACCTTCCGTGAAAGACTTACGGGATTGCGCACACAACTCAATACCCGGCATCGCCAATCTGCTGAGTTGCATAGCCAGCGCGAAGAAGTGAGCCGTGAACTGGCGGTTCTGGAAGAACGGCGCCGGGCCCTGCTTGCCACACAATCCTCCGTGTTGTCGGATAAGGAACGCGCCTCCGATGAAGAGAAACTGGCGCGTGAACGTCTGGAACAAATGGATCGGGAAGTGGCGCGTTTACAGGGCGAGTACGACGAGGCGCAGAAACAATACGAAGCTGCACAGCAGGCGATGCAAATGCGGCAGGCAGATCGCGCCTCCCTGGAAGAGAAATTACAAACGGCCCGTGCCCAGATCGATAAGTGGGCGACGCAACACGCCGAATCGCAGGCTCGGCTGGATGAGTTGAAGTCGCGGTTGGAAACTTTGCAAACGCGCCTGGAAGCCGCCACAAAGGAAATTGAATCGGCGGAATCCATTGCGCGCGAGGCAGGCACAAAATATGCACAGGCGCGTGAAAAACGAGAATCAGCAGATGGCATGTTGAAAGATGCTCAAGAGAAGGAGGGAAGAAGCCGGAAGGAAGCCGAACGGCTTGAGAGCGAAAGACGCGCGAAACATGATGAACGCACGAACCGCCTCGCGGATCATACACGAATCAAAACACAACTCGAGGTGCTTGAGCAAGCCGAACAATCGCTGGCTGGTTATGCCGAGGGTGCACGCTTTCTACTTGATGCGGTGCGGCAGTCGCGGCTCAAGGGTGCACGCGGTGCATTGAGCGCGGCGTTGGATGTCCCGGCCGAGTTGGAAGTGGCGATCTCTGCGGCGTTGGGTGATACGCTCGATGCGATTTTGCTGGATGCCGGCGATATCGAGGAAGCATTGCAGTTGCTCGAGTCGGATGATGCCGGGCGTGCCGTTCTACTCCCGCTTGAGGATGGCCGGCATGCTTTGCTCTCGAAGCCGGATGACGAGAGTTGTCTCGGACTCGCATCAGAACTCGTCAACGTGCCGGATGATCTGCGCGCGGCTGTCCATTTGATGCTTGGACAGACTCTGATCGTCCGGGACCGAGGCACGGCACGGCGCTTGATCCAGGAGATTCCGACTCACGCGCGCGTAGTGACCCTGCGCGGGGAAGTCTTCCGTGGTGATGGATTGATCATCGCCGGGAGAACCGCATCTTCCTCAGCCTTGAGTCGTCCCCGCCAAAAACGCGAGTTGACCGAAACCTTAGACGCGTTGGGCATGCAGATCGAGTCATTGAATGGCGAAGTCGATATGCTTTCCTCAAGGATCGCAGACGCGCAACGGGAATTGAGTCAAGCCGAAGGCGCGGCGCGCGAAGCACGCCTCAGGTTGGATGAGGCTCAGGGGTCCGAGCAACAGGCCGGATTGGAGTCCGAATCGGCACGTCGTCAATTGGAGTGGCAGAGGGGTCAATATGTCCAGTTGAAGGCTGAGGCTGGCGAAGCCACTTCGATCCGTCAGGATTTGATCCAGACGCAATCTGAGACCGAGACGCGTTCGGCGGCCGCACAGGAAGATGCGCGCGCGCTTTCGTCCCAGTTGACCAACATGGACATGGCGGATGCGCAGGGGCAGGCTACGTATTGGAGCACACGTGTGGCTGTGGTGGAGCGCGCGCTGGGTGATGTGCACTCGCGGAAAGAAGAACGGACGAAAGACACAGAGCGATTCGACACGCGGCGCTTTGAATTGACCACGCGCTTGACGGAAGCAGAAACATCCCTGAGTAGCCTGGATGCCGACAAGGCTTCGATGCGCGAGCGCGAAGGTGTGTTGCATAAACAGATCGAAGAGTTGAATGTTTTCATCGAACCAGCTGAAAAAGACCTGGAGACTGCCGAGCAGGAGGAAGCGCGTTTGCAGGATGCTGAGTCGAATGCACAACGCACGCTTGCCACTGCGGAACGATTGTTTGGTCAGGTGCAGTTGGATCAATTGAGGAAACAGGAAGCACTGGATAACCTGAGACAGAAAATAACCGATGACTTCGGTCTGGTGATGTTCGATTATGCGGTCGATGTTTCCGGTCCGGTGCCTTTGCCCTTTGAGGGCATGGTTGAGGAGTTGCCTGTGGTGACAGAGGTCTCTCCAGACCTTGAAACACAACTTTCGCAAAGCCGCACACAAGTCCGACGCATGGGTCCGATCAACCCCGAAGCCAGGCAGGAATTCGACAAAGAGTCGGAACGCTATTCGTTCATGCGTGCCCAGGTGGATGATTTGCGAAAAGCCGAAGAGGATCTAAAACACGTCATCGCTGAGTTGGATGAGTTGACCAGGCAGGAATTTTCGAAGACCTTCGATGCAGTGGATAAGCAATTCCGTACGATGTTCACACGCTTGTTTGCCGGTGGCTCAGCGCGTCTATCCCTGACCGACCCTGATAATCTGGTGGAGACCGGTATCGAGATCGAAGCGCGCCTGCCAGGTCGCCGCGAACAGGGATTGGCGCTGCTCTCAGGCGGTGAAAGAAGTCTCACGGCGGTGGCACTTGTATTCGCGTTGCTCAAAGTTTCTCCTACGCCAGTCTGCGTGATGGATGAAGTGGACGCGATGCTTGATGAAGCCAACGTGGGACGCTTCCGCGACTTGTTGCAGGAGTTGAGCAAGGATACGCAGTTCATAATCATCACCCATAATCGTAATACCGTGCAGGCGGCGGATGTGATCTATGGCATCACCATGGGGCGCGATTCGGCGAGTCAGATGATCAGCCTGCGCCTGGATCAGGTAACGGATGATATGTTGAAGAGGGGATGAATCATAAAAGGATGAAAGCAGAAGGATGAAGGATGAAAAATCGCCCGGCTCATAAGAGCCGGGCGATTTTTGTTTACTTGCACGATCAATTTACTGTTCCGGGGCGGGTGTGTTCAATACCTCAGGATCGGGCGGAACGCGGTCCTTCCATACATCGAAGGTCGTAATAGTGGCGGTTTCCTTGGTCTTGGTCAGCCAATCGTTAAAGGCGGTTTCGCGATTTTGCTGATACTGACTGTCGGTGAGAGGAAGTTCCTGCTTGCCAAGCACTTGAATGATGTGATAACCGAACTGGGATTGAACGATATCGCCAATTGCACCAATTTCCTGGCTGAAAGCGGCATCTTCGAATTCTGCAACCATCGCGCCTTTGCCGAACCATCCGAGGTCTCCACCATTCGCGCCGGAGCCTGTGTCTTTCGATAGTTCCTTTGCTTTTTTAGCGAAGTCCACTCCCTGAAGGAGCAGAATATGCACTGCCTGCGCTTGAGCGGCATCATCCAATAATATATGACGTGCCCAGACCTGCACTTCAGAATGCGGCGTGTCGGCAGTCAGCTTGTCCAATAATTTCTCGCGGAGCAATTGGAATTCGTAGACCGAGCGGAGTGTCGCTTCACTGATGTTGTAGGATTTGAGATCCGATACGGTTTTGTCGTATTGCGAATTAAACCCATCCAGCGTGTAGGGAGTCGCGGTCGCAGTGGGGAGTTCCGGCACGAAGGTCGGTGTGGGCGGCGCGGCTGTGAAGGTCGCGGTGGCAGCCGCGTCAGGTGTAGTCGTTGGTTCGAGCGTGGAGGTTGGCACCGTCGTCGGGGTGGCGGTCGAGGGATACAGGGTCAACTGTTCGGAAGAAAGAGTCGGGTATGAAAATGGGGTCGATGTGACGGTGGGGGTGAATGTCCCATTGGGGAAGAATCCGTACACTTCCTCTATCGATTTATTCAGTTCCTCTTTCGAAACGGTGATGCCGAGTTTTTCGGCTTCCTGGCGGATGACGAGTTCATCGACCATCATATCCAGGACCTGCTGGCCCAGGATCGATGGCGTTCCCAGCGTGAGCTCGATCTGCTGCATTTGCTGAGATGTATCCATGCCAAAGTTTTGCTGGTAAAAGGCATACGTCTGATAGAGGTTCAGTTCGCGAACCCGTTCCAGCCGCACACGTTCCTGCCATTGGGTGGTGGTGATCACATCGCCGTTGACCTCTGCGACAGGTTCCTGCAGGGAAAGATAATTGATCTTAAGATAGCCATATCCAAGAAGGAGGGCAACAAGAACAATGCTTCCAATGGCGATCCATTTGATAAGAGCAACCTGTTGTTTCTCGCGTTCCAGGCGGGCAATATGTTTATTCGTGACGATTCTTGGTGTGGAACTTTGTTTGGGCATTCATTTCTCCAGGGCGCAAAGGCGGGATCCCGCGATTCGCGGGATCCGGCGATGCTTTTACGGAATTAGCGTGATTCTTCCCAGTGCTTTCCGGTATAGGGAAGCAGGGCAATGAAGCGGGCTTGTTTGACCGCTTCTGCCACAATGCGCTGGTGTTTTGCACACGCGCCGGTCTGGCGGCGTGGGCGGATCTTGCCTTCTTCGGTGACATACTTTCTGAGCAGGTCGACCTTCTTGTAGTCGATGGTCAGGGTTTTGTCAGCGCAGAATTGACAGAATTTGGGCTTGGCAAAGAAACGGCGATCTCCGCCGCCTTCCCCGCCACCTCGTTGCTTCTACGATCTTCAGCCATTTGTTACTCCAGTTTTTTTGTTCCTGGACCTGACGAATGATTTCTGATGAGGGACATGTCAGGTCCAATTGTGATTAGAATGGGAATTCATCCTCGTTGGCGGTCAACTCGTTTTCGTCTGAGACAGCCTCGGACGGTTGCTGGGACTGGTTGTTGTGGTCGCGGCGTTCGCCAAGCATCATCATTTCGTTGGCTACCACCTCGACACTGGTGTGTTTCACACCTTCCTTGTCATCCCAGCGGCGGGTTTGAAGTCGTCCTTCAATGTACACCTGCTGACCCTTGGTGAGATACTGTTTGCAGATCTCTGCCAGGTTGCCCCAGGCGACCACGTTGAACCATTCCGTTTCGTTGTGGCGTTCACCGTCCACGGTGTTCCATGAGCGGCTGACAGCCACAGTAAAGGTGGTGACGGGTCTGCCGGAGGGGGTGTAGCGCATTTCGGGTTCACGTCCCAGATGACCGATAATCTGTACTTTATTAAGGCCTCGGCTCATATCATTCTCCTTGTTATTCTAAAAAGACCGAGTATTCACGACACTTTTTTTGACCCTACATTGCGGTCAGCATATGACGCAGGACAGTTTCGAGGTAGCGGATGTTGCGTTCCAGGTCGCTGGCGGATTTGGGATCGAGTGTGATGTTCAAGAGAACATACTGACCATCGCGTTGTTTGTGGATCGGGAAAGCGAGACGACGGCGTCCCCACACATCGACTTTATCCACGCTTCCGCCTGATTCTGTGACCCAACCCTGGACGCGTTCGACCGCGCCTTTAAAGGCGGTTTCATCCAGATCAGGCTGGACGATGCAAACCAATTCGTATTTGCGCATGAGAGATTCCTCCTTTCCATGGGATTGTTCCTGTTCAAACCGTGGGTTTGCCGGGAACGGAAAGGCACGTTAGACGTACCTATTTGAGCGGCGGAAGTTTATCACAGTTCCTTAAAATGGGGAGGGTTATAATCTGGGAAAAAAGACCTCGGAGGTCTCCAAGACTTCTGAGGTCTGGAACAGAGGCATCTACGATGTTTGATCTCCCGAACGACGAAATTCTATCATTGTCCAAAGAGCACGTTTTCTACACCTGGTCGGCGCAGGCGAAGGTTAATCCCATCGCGGTGGGGCGTGCGAAAGGCGTTTACTTCTGGGATGTGAACGACAAGCGCTATCTCGATTTCAACTCCATGACCATGTGTGTCAATATCGGTCATGGCGATGAACGCGTGATCAAAGCCATGCAGGAGCAGGCGGCGGAACTTCCGTATGCCGCGCCGGGGATGACAACCAAAGTTCGTGCCCTGGCGAGCAAGGCAGTGGCTGAGGTGACCCCGCATCAAGCCCTGTCGAAGGTGCTGTTCACGCTAGGTGGAGCGGATGCCAACGAGAATGCGATGAAGATTGCCCGCGGCTATACCCGACGACACAAGATCCTGACCCGCTACCGTTCCTATCATGGAGCGACCGCCGGTGCGATGGCGGCGACTGGCGACCCGCGCCGCCTCATCTGGGAACCGAACCTGATGACCGGCATCGTGCATTTTCTCGACCCATACCGCTACCGTTCCACCTTCCACCGGACGAATCCCGATATTCACGAAGAGGAGTTCGCGCGCGATTATGTCAACCATCTCGAAGAGATCATCCGCTATGAGGGACCGGAGACCATCGCTGCCATTATGATGGAATCCGTGACCGGAACGAACGGCATCATCATCCCTCCGCAGGGATACATGCAGGGCGTGCGCGCATTGTGCAATAAATACGGCATCGTGATGATCGCCGACGAAGTCATGAGCGGATTCGGCCGCACCGGCAAATGGTTTGCCATTGAACATTGGGACGTGACGCCCGATATCATGACCATGGCAAAGGGACTCACCTCAGCATACGCGCCGCTCGGGGCGGTGGCGATGAAACCGGAGATCGCGGCGGCGTTCAACGACACGCCATTCGAAAGCGGACTCACGTATACGTCACATCCCATTTCGCTGGCGGCGGCAGTGGCGAACATCAATGTAATGAGGGAGGATAAGCTCGTCGAGCACGCGGCAGGCATGGGTTCGGTATTGAAGCGCTTGCTGACCGATTTGGGCGAAGCGCATCCCTCCGTCGGGGAAGTCCGCAATATCGGATTGTTCGGCATCATCGAACTGGTCAAGGATCGGGAAACGAAGGAACCCATGGCGCCGTGGAATGGGTCATCGCCTGAAATGGTCGCGTTGAAAAAATATTGTCTCGATCATGGTTTGTTCCTGTATACCCACTGGCATACGGTGTTGATCATCCCACCCTTGGTCATCACAGAGAGGCAATTAAAAGATGGTTTTGACGTTTTGGATAAAGCGCTGGAGTTTACGGATAAGGCAGTGAAATAAAAAGGACAGCCTGCGGGTTTCTAAAATCCCGTAGGCTGTTTTATTTTATGTCGGTTGGTGGAAATTCCAGCCCGCCCCAAAGAAGAGCAGCCCTGCGATCAATAGTGGAACGCCCAACAACTTCCACGCTTCAGGGTTGGGCGCCAGCTTACCGAAAATAGTGATGACAAATAAGCCAAGCAAAACCAATCCGATCCCGGCTGCCTTCGGTTGTATCCATCCGAGCCACATGAATATCACGATTAATATCGCAGATAAAAAGAGTTGTACCCCTGTTCGGTCACCCAGGGAGATCACCCTGCCTGCTACAATGATCATGGTGAGGACGGTAATGCCGAGTAATGTTTCAGCGCTGACCTTAAGTCTTCTTGCGATGTTCATCGTGAGCTCCCTGGGTTATTAATACTATATTGCGGACCCAGCCGGAGACCAAGTGATAATAATCCGTATTTAGTGGTAATTTGTCTTTTATCCTTTCACTCCATCAGGTGAGCGGAAGAAATTGATTCCCAGTGCCTGTAGGTGTTCTTCATGGGCTGCGAGCCGCTCCTTATATTCTTCCCATTGTTGGCCTTTCGGTGACCATCCCAGTTCCGCCAGCCCCGGCAGGCGCGGGAACGCCATGAACTCAACATCTTTCATGGTGACAAGTGTCTCCGACCAGATGGGCGCTTCGATGCCGAGGATGTCGCTCTCATCGAGTTTTTCCATGTAACTGCCGGGGTCCCAATCGTAGGAATCCTTCACGCTGACATGCCCTGCCCAATCCAGACCGAGCGGGGAGGTGGGATCGTATTTCATATCCAGATAGGTTTTATTCGCCGGGGAAACGATGATCTTGCATCCCTGTTCTTTTGCGCCCTGATAGGACGCGCCAAACCAGTGTTGTGCGATCGTGCGCGGGTCCAGTTCCGCTTCACCGATTTCCGCCCAGCCAACGGGAATCTTGTCATATGCAAAAACGATCTGCTGAATGCGCTTGATGAATATTTTGTAATCCTCTTCGGGAGTCGATTTCGCTTCATCGCCGCCGATATGGATGTACGGTGCGGGCGAAATGGAGGCAAGTTCACGGATGACATCATCCAGGAACCGATAGGTAATTTCCATGTTGATGCTGAGAGAACTAAACCCCACTTCCGTCCCTTCATATAGATCAGGCGCTTCCTCTGATTGATTTAATTCAGGGTACGATGCCAGCGCGGCATTGGTGTGACCGGGGGTATCGATCTCAGGGACGATCATGACATAGCGACTGCGGGCGTATTCCACGATCTCTTTAAATTGTTCCTGTGTGTAAAAACCGCCGCCTCCACTGTTCACCTGGGTCTGGCCGCCGATCTCTGTCAGCCTGGACCAGGATTTGATCTCGATGCGCCAGCCCTGATCGTCGGTGAGGTGCAGGTGCAGGCGGTTCATCTTGTAGTGGGAGATCAGGTCGATGTAACGCTTCACATCCTCCACATGAAAGAAATGGCGCGCCACATCGAGCATCGCACCGCGCCATTCGAATCGGGGCGTATCCCGTATCGAAACGGCAGGCAGGCTCAGGGTCCCGGATTGATCCGTTTGGATGAGTTGCCGGAGGGTCTGGATCCCATAGAATATCCCGGCTGGAGAGATCGCGCTTAACTGGACGGCGTCCGTTGTGATGGACAATTCGTATCCCTCCTCGCCCAAATCTGCATCGCCATTTAAGGAGAATTGGATGGCTCCCGGACCGCCCTCGGCGACACGACCCTGTGCGGCTGGGGGAAGAAATGAGGCGAAATACTCTCCCAGCGTGCGCATCTCTGGCTTGGATGGCTCGACCTTAATGTTTGTTACAGTTGATATGGAAAAAGCGCCGGACCGATTGTATAATGACACTGGTTTTGGTATCAGATTCTGCATTGTGTGGTTTCCTTTATGCGTATGATAAACGGATTCAAGGCATCTCACAACCACAGGGAGGGGATTTTCCTGTTAGGTTATTGTAAGTCTGAGATGACCTTTGTATCTTGAAGCATTATTCCCCGTCACGTATACTAGTATAAACAGGTTTCATTTCAGGTTTTTCGTCAAGTGAAAAAAGGAGTAACAATGAACGTAAAACGGATTTTTAATTTTGGTATGGTGGTGATGATGTTGGTCACGTCGTTTGCCGTATACCAACCGGTTGCCGCTGAGGCGCCGATGAAGTTTACACCGCGTGTCGCACCGGGTGCACAGACCATGCCCGGCGAAGTGGTGGTCGCTTTTACCGGCTCTCAGGACAAAAACCTGGTCGAGAAGATCGAACAGGCAGTTGAGACGGCAAATACTGCCGGTGGCGAAGTGACCCGCCTGAGCCTCGACGGCGGTGCTGTCATCCGCGTGGATGGGGATACCAATACCGCGTTGGCCGAGTTGAACGAACAGCCTGATGTGTTATATGCCGAGCCGAACTATATTTATTCGGTGCCAACAGGACAGGGAACCAGCACGGAATATTCCACTTCTTCAGAGTATGTTTTCCAGAATGTTACGCCCAGCGCGAACACAAACTGGATGGACACGATGGCTGTGCCGAACTCGACCATTCAGAGCATGGTTGCGATGGGTACCTATCCCACCGACACCTATCTCACGAATAATCAAGGCTGGTTTTCTGTTGGCGCAAACATTGTGTGGCCCAACACCACGGTCAGCGCGAATATCTGCCAGATCGATACAGGTGTGGATTCGGTCCACCCCGATCTCTCGACGACTGGAACTGCGAGAGTGGGTAGAAGGCTCGTAACTGTTGTTGTGTCCAATATTCTGATGGGCTATGACTTTGTAAATGCAGATACGATCTCCTCAGACGATAACGGACACGGAACGCATGTGGCTGGCATCATGGTCGCCAGCAAGAATAATGCCAAAGGCATTTCCGGTATTTCGACAGGAAAAGTTGTATCAGTCAAGGCGCTGGATGCTCAAGGCGTTGGAACAAACTTCGATGTTGCCAAGGCGATCCAGTATTGCGCCGACCGCGCGGATGTACGCGTGATCAACCTAAGCCTCGGTGGACCCGCTCCTTCTGCGGCGATCCACGATGCCTTGTTATATGCAACCACCCCGATCGGCTCGTTCGTGGCGGGCGGTGCGTTCAATGGACTGGCAGGCAAGGGCAAGCTGGTCGTAGTCGCGGCAGGCAACAATAATAGTCAAACCGAGACGTACCCCGCCGGTTATTCCAATGATGCTGAATTTGCTCCCAATCGTATCCTCTCCGTAGCCGCAACAGGTGACGTGATTGTTGTCGGGCAGGAAGCGAACTATTCCTGCCGATATGACTTTTCAAGTTATGGGGATTGGGTGAATATATCTGCGCCAGGCTTCGATATTTATTCCACCACCCCGTGGGATATCCCATTCTACGAGAATTTCTATGGCGCGGTCAATACCCGGTATGATTTCATGAGTGGAACCTCCATGGCGGCTGCGTTCGTTTCCGCCGCTGCCGCACGCAGAATGGGATACAAGCCCCTCGAAACCAGCCAGCAGGTCTCTCAGGCGATCCTGGACACGGGCGATCCTCTGAATCCATCCTGTGCGCCGCTTGAAATGCTCCAGGCAGAGCGTGTGAATGTTGCCAGATTGATGGACCGTGCCGGTGCACGCGTGAGTGTCTTCGATGCCGCAACCGGTGTGGCACTCAATGGCGCCTCTGTTTCGGTGAACTTCCTGAACTCAGGGATCGTATCCTTAAGGGCATCAATAATCGCTCCCGATA
>Ga0210377_10000549_pt1 | contig 36117 bp, 36 predicted proteins | sample PLM4_65_b1redo_FD_155480 | JGI IMG/M metagenome (GOLD analysis project Ga0210377, IMG submission 155480) | Groundwater sediment microbial communities from an aquifer in East River, Colorado, USA - PLM4_65_b1 redo | ecosystem: Environmental > Terrestrial > Soil > Riparian zone | place: USA: East... | reverse complement strand
GTGGCAACCAGTATGTCATTTAGAATCCTTTCATAGATGTTACAGATCTTTTCTGCATTACCTTCATTCAATAAAATCAAATAGAAACCTGTCTGGCATCCCATGGGAGCTACGCTGATGAAATTTTGCGGGAGATACTTCTGGAAGCCGAATAATAAAAAATGCTCAAAGGAATGAAGTTCTGTCGTGGAGAGGTACTCTGTGTTCGGCCGGTTGATGCGCAGATCCACCGAAAAAACCCCATCGCCGTTTTCTCCGGTTGTCAGTGCGCGCAGTTTTACGTGCGGCGCTTTCAACAATTGGTGATCCAGTTCTCCGATAGTGCGGGTTTCCCACCCAAGTTGTTCAAGATTTATCATGATCGTCTCCTCTGATGTCATGGATTAACATCCACAAATTGTGAAAGGTGTTCAAAACTGTCAGCTAACGCTTTTTCCCACGAAGCCACGTGGTGATACAACTCAACAGATGCATATCCTGTAAAGCCATTGTCGTTCAATGCCTTGAAACTGGCCTCGAAATCCAGCGTACCCTCCCCAGGTATCTCATGAAAATGGACAATCCCCGTAAGCGTATTCGCCACCATCTTATCCATCAACGGTCTGCCCTGCGGGTTTTTCGTGGTGCGTAAATAAAGAATGACGGGTTTTGCCCTTTCCAAAACATCGAAACTCAACCCAGGGATCGAGATCAAATAGGTGAATATTTCAGGTTCGTACTGGGATGTCCCGGCGTACAGGCAGTTGTAATCCACGTAGGCAATTGGCGCGGTGATTTTTGCCCTGCCGGCCAGATCGTCTGCTGTTTTCTTTTGTTGATCGGTGGGCACATCGTCGTAAAAATAGATCGGGTTGTTTCGGTCGAGCAGGAGAAAGTCGGAGCTCTCAGGGAAATAGACCAGGTAGGATGCAAAGTCCATATCGAACGTCAGTGTTTCAGACATTTTGACGATCTTTAGATTATAGCCTTCCCTCGCATCTGAAACATGCAGGTATTTTGCGTGTGGTGCGGCAAGGGCAAGTGCCCCAATGTAATCTTTTTCAGAGCAATAATTGTGACAGAGGTCCAAATGTAATTTGAATTTCGGAGAGTTGACCTCATTGACCAGCTTGATGCCCTGATCCAATGTTTCGATGAACATGCCGGGTTCCGGTTCGATCAGCAGGGTGATGTCTTCATCGTCCCGCACCGCTTTCAGGCACTGATGGATGCTATCCACCAGCAATTCATTTGGATCGATTCCTGGGTTCGCCACATGCTCATCCCTGATAAAGCCGCTTCCAAATGTGACGAGATCAACGCCCAGCTTCCTGGCAACTTCGATTCCCCGTTTTACCAGATTGACGCGGCGCTTTCTTCCGGCGGTATCGATGCACATCAAAGATGGCTCGTGGGGGCGGGAAGGGGTGAAGAAATGGGAGGCGGTTGCCACACAGGCGGGTCTGACACGGGTCTTTTCGAACCGCTTCTTTATGGCGGCAAGATACTCGTTGGTGATCTCGAATGGGTTGAATTGATCGCGGTGAAATGAAAGTTCAATGCCAGGGTATCCCGCCTGGTCCACCACGTCGATTGCATCCAAAAAACTCAGATTTGTCAAACCAAATGTACTGTAACTTAGTTTTGTCATTTATATTACTCCAAAGAATGCGAGTGGCAAACGTACTTTGATGCTATTCTTTTTTCTCCTGGCCGTAGTCTTAATTAAAGCCAAAGAACGGCATCCGAAATGCCGTGCCCAAGCGCGATGATATATTCTTGCTCATTTCCAGCCATGTGGATCTCTCTCCGTGTTCTAAAGTGGACAAGGCAATTTTACCAAAATCAGATACACGACCAATTGTATCCGATTTCACAAGCGGTAGTATAATCCCAACGCTCGATTTTTGAAAGATTCTTCATCGATACAGGAGAGACAAATGCGCATTAATTTCGCAATGTGGCGTAAAGCCTCATGGCAGCTTATCAAGATGGACGACAAGAAGGAGTGGGACGCCCTGGATGTGGTTTCCAAATGGCTGATCGCTACCCGTTCTGCCGTTACACTGGTCACTGTCTACTCCTGCGTCATTGCCGGATTGCTCGCCTGGCGTGACGGAAATTTTTCCTGGCTTCCGTTCCTCATCCTCACCTTGGGTTTGTTCATCGCCCATGGCACGAATAACCTGCTCAATGACTACACCGATTTTTCGCGTGGTGTGGATAAGGACAACTACTTCCGCACGCAGTATGGCGTCCACCCCTTGGTGCAGGGCTTCTTCACAAAACCTCAGCAGATCAGATGGTTCATCGTCAGTGGTGTTCTAGCGACTCTGGCAGGTGTGTATGCCCTGTTCAATACCAACTTTGACGTGAAAGTGATCGGGCTGTTCGCTTTCGGCGCCATTGTGCTTCTCGCCTACACTTATCCTTTCAAATATTGGGGTCTCGGTGAATTAGCCATTTTCCTCATCTGGGGTCCCATCATGATCGGTGGTGTGTATCTCACCCTCGCTCTCATCAATGGCGGTGATGTCAGCAACGTCTGGAACGTTGTCCTCGCCGGTGTCCCCTACGGCTTGGGCGTTGCCAGCATCAACATTGGCAAGCACATCGACAAGCATGACGACGACAAGGCAAAAGGCGTGGGTACCTTCCCGGTGCGTGTGGGGGAGGCGTTTGCCCGCCGCGTCGATCAGGCGTCGATCATCCTTATTTATGTCGTGATCGCGTACCTGGTCTTTGTGCCGCACTATTTCACCCCAGTCATGTTGATCGTTTTTCTTGCCATCAAACATGCGATCCTGGCGGTCAAAGTGTTGAACACGCCGCGTCCCGCTCAGCCGCCGGAAGGCTTCCATTTCTGGCCCACCTGGTTCTCAGCGTTTGCATTCTCCCACAACCGTCAGTTTGGCGGCTGGCTCATTATCGGTTTGATCGTGGATACCGTCTTGCACGTCATTCCGTTTACGGCAAAATTGATCGCACAATATTGGTCATAACTCAAAACGTCCCGAAGGTTTTAAACCTTCGGGACATTGCCTGTCAATTCAACTGCTGCTTGCTCACGCCGCCGTCCTCGGCGGCGGTTCTATTTCCACATCCTTGATCTCCAGCCATGCGGGTTCGGGGTTTTCCAAAACTCCGAACCCGATTTTTCCTTCGGGGGTAAACGTTGCATACTGATTATCGATCCAGATGACCACTCCCAGCGGCGGATGCGGACTCACCTGCGACTCAAACACGAGGGCATTATCCACTTTGAATGACACTCGCTTCTGACTCCACTCGAGCTTGTACCCGTGCCATTGACTTGGCTCCGCGCTGAGAGCGACTCCATCCTCCTCGATGACGCGACCCAACATCTGCCGCGTCACTTTGCGCGAAAAGGGGAGTGCCAATCCTGCGGGGATCAAGGACGGATGAAACTTCGGCGAACGGAATGCCTGGGCAAGAAAACCATTTCCCACTGCTGGTCGAGTAGGGCGAGTGTTCTTCTCGCCCGTATCGAGACCACTTTTGAACGATAAATAATTTTCCTCTGATGCCCCAAAGAACCAGACCGCATTCGGCAAGGCAGGCAACCGAAACGGACTCCCTCCAAACCCCAGCGACAACCCGAACGGATCGTTCCACAGCCCGAATCCCCACGTTCCAGGCAAGGAATCGCTTGAGGTCCGCGCCGACAGGCTCATCCTGAGCCGTCGCTCTGAGCCTGCCGAAGAGGAAGACGAAGGGAGGCCTAGATGGAAACGATGGGGGAATTGCCGCCTTGCGAGGAGCGTATAGTCATCAAGTTGCGCGAGTCGATATTGATCCGCTTTTCCAGAAGGGATCGTCAAACGATAATGCGCGGAGTCGCGTGAAAATTCCTCCACCTGCGCACCGGGCGTGGAGCGTGGAATTAACTTCGTGTAAGCCATCTTCGACCTAACGTGAGCATGCCGATGCCGATCCACGCCACGTTCAAGCCCGCGGACGGATAGGCGCGCAGACAAAGTGCGTGAATGACGAGCAGCGCGCCCGCGGTGATGTTCATACCCTGATAGACGACCGAATCGCCATCAACCCTTTTCATGGAAACAAGTGCATACGCCACGAGATACAGGATCGTGCCGACCCAGCCAAGGATGTCAATGAGAATATAGAGGGACATAGATACCTTCATAATAGTGTTTTGTAATTGTACCCTTGGATGATTTGGTTATAATTTGGAACGTAGCGAGACATGATAGTTAATCTGCTGAAAAAATAATGGAGGATCTTGATATGTTCACGACCCCTGATGATATAAACCGATGTAAGAAAATCTTGCAGCGCTATCTGAAAGCCAAGAATATCAGTCTCGATAATGATGCTCAAGATGAAATTGTTCAGAAGGTATTGCAAATCACTTATGCCACTGGTGGAGCCTATACAAATGAAAGTTTGAAAGAATATCTTGAAACCTATCTTGAAGATAATCCTATCTAAACCTAATTTTGGTTTGGTCGATGTAATAAAGATTGAAGACCCGTACCGAACTAGGAGTTAGTGCAATGAACACGAATGAAATCACTGTTAATGCAGCTGAAAAAGAAAAGTTGTTTTGCTTAGAGATAGCTAATGAGATGGTCAAGGCGTTTGGAATTCCAATATCTGAGGCGATTGGCAGGATAAATAAGCAATGGAACAGTACAAGAATTGATGGAATGGTTTACCACAAAACTTCAGAAGCTTGGGCAAAAACCATTTACTATGAGGACGGAACTTTCTGGTGGGTAGACGAGTGGATAGCTGAACATACACCTAAACCCAAACCTTACCCATAAATAAAATAAGACTCGGTGGTGAACAATGTTCATCGCCGAGTCTTTTAGTACCGATCCGAGAAGATAATTTATGGTTTCGCTGGCGTGGGTATGGGTATGGCCGCCACTGGCGGATGTGCCCGGTAGTATTTCAAATATTTCATCCCATAATCATCGCGGGCGCGCAGCAGGTCGATGGCTTTGATGGTGAGTCCGTATTTCATGGGGTCGGTGATGGCGCAGGATGCTCCGGCGCTGATGGCGAGGGCGAGAAACGCCTGGTTGATCACATCCCGTTCGGGCAAGCCAAAGGAAACATTGCTGGCGCCGAGGTTGATGTTGACGCCAAACTCCTTGCGCACCAGTTCGATCGTGCGGAAGGTGATCATGGAGGCGTTGTGATCCGCGCCGACGGTCATGACCAGCGGGTCGATGATGATGTCCTCGATGGGGATGCCCATCTGCGCGGCGCGTTCGATGATCTTGGCAGCAGCGGCGAGACGGATCTCGGGATCATTGGAAATGCCCTCTGCGCCGATGGTCAAGCCGATGACGGCGGTTTTATACTCCTTCACGAGCGGGAGCACAGCATCCAGCGTGCGGTCTTCGCCATTCGTGGAGTTGATGAGCGGTTTGCCAACTACGAAGGGTAGGGCGGCAGCTAACGCTTTCGGGTTAGGTGAATCGAGGCAGAGTGGAATATCGAACTCGCTCACCAGCATCTGCACGACCTTGGGAAGGTAATCCACATCGTCCGTGCCAGCCATGCCGACGTTCACGTCCAGCAGTTCGGCGCCGGCAGCGATCTGTTTCCTGGCGAGGTCGCGCACGTAGTCGAGATTCCCCTCTTGCAGCGCGGCAGCGAGTTTCTTGCGTCCTGTTGGGTTGATCTTTTCACCGATCATTGTGAATGGACCGTCCGTGTCAATGACGGCTTTCTTGCTTTTGCTTTGAAGTATGGTTTTCATGGCATCCTCCACCGCTTTGATTGTAAACCATGAGGATGTCCGCATGAAAGTGCAAATGTCATGATTTGGGAGGTACTTTTTAAACACAATGGACATCACGGATTGCCTTCGCGGATAAGGTTTTTAGAGAACGAATTTCCGACAAATGCGGGTAAAATATTTTCATGCGAACCGTATTTTGGGAAAACAACCAACTCAAGATGATCGACCAGCGCATTTTGCCCGGTCGATTCGAAGTATTGTCATATACCGACCATGTTTCCGTTGCGCGTGCCATCACGGATATGGTGGTACGCGGCGCACCCGCCATTGGAGCTGCCGCCGCGTTTGGACTTGCCCTTGCCGGATTCGAATCCGCCTCTTCTTCCACCCTTGAGCTGATCGCTGACCTACAAGCTGCGTCTGCCACCTTGAAAGCTGCGCGTCCCACCGCTGTGAATCTTGCCTGGGCGATCGATCGCATCATGAAAAAGGTTCTTGCGCTGAGCGCAGCGACCAATCGCATTGTTGAAGCAAATGCTTTGCGCCAATGCGTCCTCGACGAAGCCCAACGCATTGCCGATGAAGACGTGGAGATCAACAAGCGCATGGCAGAACACGGCGCGACCCTGATCAACGACGGCGACACCATCATCCATCACTGTAACACCGGCGCGCTGGCAACAGTGGATTGGGGCACGGCGTTGGGAGTCATCCGCACCGCGCACGAACAGGGAAAGAAGATTCACGTCTTTGTCGATGAGACCCGTCCGCGTTTACAAGGGGCACGCCTCACCGCCTGGGAACTGGAGCAATACGGCATTCCTTACGAGATCATCAGCGACAACACAGCTGGATATTTCCTGAAAGCGGGCAAAGTGCAGAAATGTTTTGTCGGTTCCGACCGCACCGCTGCCAATGGTGATGTGGCGAACAAGATCGGTACCTACATGCTGGCGCTGGCTGCGCACGATAATGGTGTCCCGTTCTATCCTGTTGTTCCCACCTCTACTATTGACCTCTCGCTTGCACACGGCGACCTGATCCCCATCGAAGAACGCAACCCCGAAGAAGTGCTTGGCTTGGAATTTAACGGGGAACGCGTCGCACCGAAGAATGCCAAAGCACGGAACATCGCCTTCGACGTGACCCCGAACCGCCTCGTCACAGGCATCGTCACTGAGAACGGTGTGGTCTATCCGCCCTTTGAAGTCAACTTGCGAAAGGCAGTCCTGGGAGAATAATGGCACTGTTTCAAGTTCCCCCTCCGACCCGTTATGACGTGCGCTTTTCCATTGCTGGAATCCCCGTGCGTGTTCATCCGCTGTTCTGGGTAATTTCATTTCTCTTCGGTTTCTCTGCGAATAACATCTTATTTAGTTTCATTTGGGTGCTGGCGATCTTCCTTTCTATCCTCATCCACGAACTGGGACATGCGCTGGCGTTTCGCCGGTATGGTCTTCGTTCCTCCATCGTGCTCCACTTCATGGGCGGGCTGACCGTGCCCGAATCCGTTTCGTGGGGAAGTGGCTGGGCGAACATCGCGCTGAGTCCGCGTGAGGAGATCTTTATCTCGCTGGCTGGTCCATTCTCCGGGTTCCTGTTCGCGGCGCTGATCTTCCTCGGCGTGATTGTTTCTGGTGGCTCCATTGCCATTCATTGGCTGCTGGGATTCATCCCATTACCCACCCTGTCATCCCTGCCATTTGGTGGTGCGATCCTGAGCACGTTGGTTTATATCCTGTTGTCGGTCAATGTCTTTTGGGGATTGATCAACCTGGTGCCGGTCTACCCATTGGATGGAGGAAATGTCGCACGATACGCGTTGATGCAATATGACCCGCTGGATGGCGTACGAAAATCGCTTTGGGTATCGGTCATTGCTGGCGGCATTGTCGCGTTTGTGGCATTGCTCTTCCTGCGAAGCATTTACATGGCTCTCCTGTTTGGCTTCCTTGCATTTCAAAGTTATCAAACTCTGCAAGCCCGCTTTGGCGGCAGGTTTTGAAAAAAGAATTTTGTAATCTTAATTTCTAGACAATACAGTTATGCCGTGATAAACTTTTGCTCGCATACACATTGGCGCACTCACAAGAGTGCGCCTTTTACTGCGAATACACATCACTACTTGCTTCCTTCGCCGTCCCCGGCGAAGGCTGAACGCCGAGGACGGCGTTCAGAGCATGGGCTTAAGGAAATTAAATGGACATTCTTCTTACCGGCTCTGTTGCCTACGATTATCTGATGACCTTCCCCGGTCGCTTTCAGGAACAAATTCTGCCCGAACGGCTGGCATCCATCAGCCTGTCGTTCCTCGTGGACTCCATGTCCAGGCAGCGCGGCGGCATTGCACCAAACATCGCGTACACAATGGCATTGCTCGGTGAAAGACCGCGCGTGATGGCGACCGTAGGCGAAGATTTCTCGGATTATCGCAACTGGCTCGAAGCCCAAGGTGTGGACACTTCATTGATGAAGGTGATCCCCGGCGAGTTCACCGCCTCGTTCTTCGCGACGACTGATCAGGCCTCTGCACAAATTGCCTCTTTTTACCCTGGGGCGATGGGATACTCCGCCACCCAATCCATCATGGAATTGGATAAGAAGCCAGATCTCGTTATCGTTTCACCGAGCGCTCCCGATGCCATGATGAAATTCCCCGCCGAGTGTCGTGAGTTGGGCATCAGTTACCTTTACGATCCCAGCCAGCAAGTGCTTCGTTTGGAGGGGATCGAACTGGCGCGTGATATGGAAGGCGCGCATTTCCTGTTTTGCAACGACTACGAATTTGGCTTGATCTCCAAGAAGACCGGCTGGAACCTGGACCAGATCCTCGAGCATGTAAAAGTGCTGGTCATTACGCGCGGCAAGGATGGCGCGGACTTATATAAAGGTGGCGACTCTGTCCACATCCCGACCGTCCCTGAGAATGAGATCGTCGATCCCACTGGTGTCGGTGACGCTTTCCGCGGCGGATTTTTAGCTGGCTACTCGCGCGGCTTCGATTGGAAACTGTGCGGCGAGATCGGTTCACTCGCGGCGGTCTACTGCCTTGAGCAGAAGGGACCGCAGAGTCATTCTTATACTTGTGAAGAATTCGTCCAGCGTTTCCGCAATCATTTCGATGACGGTGGGAAGCTGGATGGCTTGTTGTAATTTGTGATCTCGTTGGTCGAGTAGGGCGAAGCCCGTATCGAGACCAACTTATAGGATAAATACTTTTTATAGTGGTGGTCTCGATATGTTCCTCGCTGTCGCTCGGAACTACTCGACCACCGAGTAGGAAAAATAAAGGAGCAATAAATGAGCAATTACGATATCAAAGATTTGAATCAAGCCGAAGGTGGGCGTCGCCGCATGGATTGGGCAGAGCTTGAGATGCCAGTTCTACGTCAGATCCGTGAGCGCTTCAAGAAAGAAAAGCCTCTCAAGGGGCTGCGCGTTTCGGCCTGTCTGCATGTGACGACGGAAACAGCCAACTTGATGGTCACATTGCAGGATGGCGGAGCGGATATTGTCCTCACTGCCTCGAACCCGCTTTCCACACAGGATGATGTTGCCGCCGCTCTGGTCAATCAATTTGAGATCCCCGTTTTCGCCATCAAGGGCGAAGACAAAGCGACGTATTTCAAGCACATCCGCGCCGCACTGGAGCACAAACCGCACATGACCATGGATGATGGTGCAGACCTCGTCTCTTCCCTGTTCTTTATCGAGATGGGACGTTTTGATAACCTCGAGCCCTCTCTCGCGAGTTGGGCGCGCGGTCTCTCCGATGAGGAACGCAGCGAACTGTTGAAGGGTGTGATCGGCGGTACGGAAGAAACCACTACGGGTGTCATCCGTTTGAAGGCGATGGAAACCGACAAAGTGTTGAAATTCCCGGTCATTGCCGTGAACGATGCGCTGACCAAGCACTTGTTCGATAACCGCTATGGCACGGGTCAATCCACCATTGACGGCATCATCCGCGCCACAAATGTTTTGCTGGCTGGCAAGAATTTCGTAGTGGCTGGCTATGGCTGGTGCGGACGCGGTCTCGCCTCCCGCGCACGCGGCATGGGTGCACAGGTCATCGTTACCGAAGTCGACCCCATGAAGGCGCTCGAAGCGGTCATGGACGGTTACCGGGTGATGTCGATGGCTGAAGCTGCAAAGATCGGTGATTTCTTCTGCACGGTCACTGGTGATATCAACGTGATTGATGCTCATCATTTCGAAGCCATGAAGAATGGCGCGATCGTTGCCAACTCCGGTCACTTCAACGTGGAGATCAACATCCCTGCCTTGGAAAAGATGAGTGTTGGTAAACCCAATCACATCCGCCCATTTGTGGAACAATATACAACCAAGGACGGACGCAAGATCAACATCCTCGGCGAGGGACGCCTCATCAACCTCGCTTCCGCCGAAGGTCACCCTGCCTCCGTTATGGATATGTCCTTTGCCAACCAGGCTCTTTCCGCTGAATACATGGCGAAGAACGCGGACAAACTCGAGAAGAAGGTCTACTCTGTACCGACCGATATTGATAACGAGATCGCCCGCCTCAAACTCGAAGCCATGGGCGTGAAGATCGACACCCTCACCCCCGAGCAGGTCAAGTACCTGGGCTCCTGGGAAGAAGGAACCTAAGTCACGTATCGGTAGGAAGTATTTGTGAAAAAGTAACGCCTCGCGGATTTTGTCCGCGAGGCGTTTGTTGTTCCCGATTCCTCTTGCTGAGATCGAATTAACGATGTACTTCCTGCGTGTGAGAGATGTATTTTTCAGGCTCTCGATCGAAAGTCTCTTTGCACTCCATGGAGCAGAAGTAGTAGGTTTGTCCGTTAAATTCTGATCGGGCTTTGGCAGTTTCGTATGTCACGTCCATGCCACATACTGGATCTTTAAGGGTTTCAGCCATAATAAACTCCTTTCCGTACCTGTTTAACGACTTTATTTCTAAACTGTTACTTCGCTTCTGACTATTACGCGAATGAGATAAAGTCTGTTATTCTGCAGAAGCATCGCTGAAAACTTTGTGCTTTTGCAATGTTTCCAGATAAACTGCCTGTTTCTTCCCCACTAGCTTGCTCAGGCGCGGCGCTTCGAAGATGAGTTGTTTGATCTTCCGCAAGGGGTAGACCACACATTCATAACCTGGCTTCGAATCTTCATATACCACCAAACACACCCACGCATTCGGCATGGCAAGGATTGGGTCACGGCGTTCCGGGGAATCTTGAAACGTCCATGAAAGACCGTAACGCTCGGCGGCGGAGCGGCGCTGGGTTTTGACAGCCACATCCAGATCATTGATCTTCAAATCCGCCGCCCAGGATTTTTGCCTGCCCGTGTAAATGGTGTAGTCTGGACCTTCAATAGTGCAGTCGCGCGCTTCAAACACAGCTCGAACTGCTTCTTCCCCCAATTTGCTGACAAAGTGATCGTCACGTATCTTTTGCTTCACATCCTGATGGCTGTCGCGATAGTTAACGGTGGCGGTCACAGCATTGGCAAAGGCAGTGGCGCGCGCCACTGCCTCGGCTGAGAGAAGAACCGTCTGTGGTGTTCTAAAGGAAGGCATCCCGATTCTTTGAGTATAGGAAGATCAATATCCCGCCGACGAGCAGGGATGGCAGCACGATCAATCCCGCTTCAGGTCCGAACGCGCCGCCAGTCCACAGTATGGGACCATGGACATCGATGCGCGTCAACGCGTAAACATCCAAGCCGGAGACGGGGAAACCGAACACGACGCCCTCGAAGAAATTCCAGCCGATGTGCAGCCCAATGGATAGCCATAATTGTTTCGTGCGGCTGTATCCATATGCCAGATACATGCCTGCAAAGAAGATGCCTGCCGCGCTGACCCAGGTCGCATTGGGATTACCGAGATGAAGGATACCGAACACAGCGGATGAGATGACGACGCCCCAGAAAAGATTTGTCCCGCTGGCAATGGTTTGCAGATGATAACCACGCGAGAGCAATTCCTCATTCCAGCCGACGAAGATGAAGACTACAAAGGCACCGAAAACGCTTGTAATCACCATACTGAGCGGGTCGAACTCCCAGGCAAAGCCTTTAAAGGTCAACCAACCGAGACTGACCATCACCGCATAAATAAATCCCATTTGTATGAAGGTGATGCCGATGCCTGTTAAAATATCGATCAACGCCCGCGGCTCTAATTTCAAGCCCAGGCTCGCGAACGACTTTTTATCCAGCCAGCGACGGGCAATATAGACCGAGCCTGTAATTGCCACCAAATTCAAGATCTGATTCAAAATGGTCGTGGCGGACCCGCTGGTTTTGAAAATCAGACCTATGGCTGAAACAACGATGCCGAATACAAACAAAAGTATAGTTTGAATTAATAAGCGCCATCCCGCTCGTAAGCGCGGCTCATCGGATGAGACAAATAACCAGGAAAAGAAATTTCGCCTGGAGGCAGGTGTGTTTTCTTGTGACATCAAGCGGCTCCCTTTAAATAGATGCCTGTCGGGTCGAGCTCTTCGCGCAAAATTCTCAACTCGTTTTCAGTAACAAGCTCTGTAGTTTTCAATTCGCCTGCAACCTTCAAATCCCAGCCCGTGTTTACTTTGGCTTCCTCGGCAGTTTTACCGGGATGCAACGCTGTAAGGATCATCTCGCCGGTTTCATCGGGTTCCATCATGCCAATGTCGGTCACGACTGCCAGCATCCCGCCGCCGCGCAAGCCCGCCTTTTCGCGGTCACCTTTGCCGCCGATGAATCCGGCGGATGTCATGAACTCCACTTTTTCGGGGAAGCGGCGCTTCTGATGAGGGGTCATGATGTAACAGCGGTTTGCCCACGCTGCGATCTCCTGTGAACCGCCCGAGCCAGGTAGGCGCACTTTAGCATGATCGTACCCGCCGATGACCGTGGCATTGATGTTGCCATATTTGTCGATCTGTGCGCCGCCCATGAAGCCCACATCCACATTGCCGCGCTGGAGGTAGTTCGCAAAGATATCGTACATGCTCACCACCGAAAGCGATCCACTGACAAGCGTTGGGTCGCCGATCGAAAGCGGCAGGCGTGCCGGTTCCGCGCCGATGACACCCGCTTCGTAGATCATGACCAGGTTGGGAGCGTGAGTCCGCTTGGCGAGATTGCACGCCAAATTGGGTTGACCGACTCCGACGAACACCACGTCACGGTCGCGTAACAAACGCGCGGCGTTGATGATCATCAGTTCGGCGGATGAATATTTGATTTCGTTCATAAATTCCTTTCACAGACCCTAAAGGTCTACGCCCCATTCACTTCGTGGGGGTGCTTCGCGAAGACCTTTAGGGTCTCTTTGAGAAATGACTGCATGATTTCAAACACTTCCTGCGGACGTTCCAATGGCAGGATGTGTGTGGACTTTTCCAACGCTTCGACCCGGACCTTGGGTTGCTTCCGTTTTACGAGCTTCGCCGCATCTTCAAGAAACGTATCCGTTTCCGCGCCACGGATGATGAGAGTTGGCACTTCGAGTTTAGGCAGGTCACGCCAGATGTCGAAGTCGTGCATGCCGGTGCGGTAGATCTGGGCTTCCCACTCGGGAGAATAGACCAGTTCGTACGTGCCATCTGCTTTGGGTTGAGTGATCCCTTCGATGAAGATCCGTAAATTTTCATCGCTCATATATCTGAAAATTTCCCGAGTTCTGTACCCGCGATAGACAGTACCCAGATCATCAAAGGTTCGACGTCGCTTTTTCGCGCCAAGGATTAACGGGTGGAGTCGTTCTCCCAATCCCAACACGCGGACGATGTGCCAGTTGACCATGAATCTTGGAACGAACAACACCGGGTCGATCAGCACCAGCGCACGAAATTGTTTCGGGTCGCGTAATGCCGCGCGCAAGGTGACCATCGCTCCAATGGAATGTCCGACCCCAATAACTTTCTCCTCGCTGAGCGGCGCAGTCGAAGCGTGGGCGAGAAAGCGCAGCAAATCCTCCGAAAGCGGATGCCAGGTGCGGATGTCCTCCGGCTTCGAATCCTTCCATAGCGGGCGAAGATGCATTCCAAAGACATGGTATTGCGTTTGTAAATGTTCCAACAACGGCTTGTAACAGTCAGGTGGGTAGCCGTTGGCATGAAGAAAGTGAAGTGGCGCGCCTTCGCCACTAAGATCAAAATACGGAATATCCATTACGTGTGTACTTGTGTACTTGTATACTTGTATACTTGTATACGTGTTTACTTGTTCGCCTAATACTTCCCGTAATTGATCGGCTGGCTCATCAGGTCTGGGACTTCAAGTTTCTTGTATTTCTCCGCGCCAAGTTTTTGCCAATACTCTTCGCGGTCTTTGACACCGTAGACCCACTTATCGAGATATTGCCTTGTGGCTTCTGCGGACTCACTGACCTTATCCCAGGCGAGATAGAACTCATTGTCGCGGTCATAATAGCCCTGCGCGTAGGATGGGTGACAGGCAAACGGGACGTGACACACCGCGCTGACCACAATACCGGGAATCATGGTGCGGTTCGGGTCGGAGCGGATAACAGATTCATCCACGATCTCTTCAGCGGTGAGGATGACTTTCTTCGCGGCGAAAGCCGCTTCCTTCTGCTCACCGATGATGCCCCACAGATGCGAGTTGCCATTGGCATCCGCGCGCTGCACATGGACGATTGCCACATCCGGGTTCAATGCCGGGACAACGATCACATCCTTGCCGCCGAACGGGTCAGGGATGCGCTTGATGTTGGAATTGACTTTCTCCAGATCAGTTGCGCCGGTCTGGTTCATGGGTAGGAACGGCAGACCAGAAGCCCCCGCTTGCAAGCGTGTGATCATGCCGAAATGGGAATATTCCTCCCATTCCAGTTTGCCCTGCTCGATGGCAGAGCGGACAATTCGCAGCGATCCCACGCCGGGATTACCCATGTATGAGAAGATGACCTTCTTTGCACAGCCTGCCGCCACCATCTGATCATAGATCAGGTCGGGAGTGGCGCGGGCAAGGATGAGATTCTTTTTGCCCTGCCGGATGATCTCATGCCCCGCGGCAAACGGGATGAGATGGGTGAATCCTGCCGCGTAAACGGTATCACCATCCTGCACGTATTTCGAGATGGCTTCTGCTAATGAAACGACTTTGCTCATGCTTATTTCTTTCCCTTATCTTCTTTTGGTTTGCGTTTTAATTTTTGGAGGATGCTGAATCGTCCACTGGGTTTGTAGCCTTTTTTATATTGAGCGCGGAAAATGAAAGCAACAATGAGAAGAATAGTCCCCCAACAAAAATAACTCAATACGGCATTCCCTGCAGACTCAGAAAGGATGAAGAAGACCAATAGCCCAATACCCACCAATAGAAAAAATGTCCCTACCCGGTAGATAAATTCTCTTCGATCGTATCCTTGTGGTTCGCCCATTAAAACATCTGCTCTCGGCGGCTTGAGCGTTTTATTATTTCGGTTTTCTCGCAGAGAAGAACGTTCTGCGGAAGGGATAAAAAACAGGACGGTCTGGCATGGCGGCGCGCATCTTCTCGCGGATGGCTTGCACGAACGCCTCTTTGTGCTCGCCTAACCGTTCAAAGTACGGAACCAGCGCCGTGCCGGAAATCCATTCTACCACCGCGTCGGAATCTTCCAGCACGTGGGCGTAGACCTTCTCGAACACAACAATATCTTCCGCGCCGGAGTTGAAGAAGATACGCGCGTAATCGTCGATCTTCAGCACAGGCGAGAAACGTTGGAATCCGTTCAGGATGAACTTGAACATCTCTTCGCTGGCGGTCTCGCGATAGATCTGATGCGAGATATGGTTGTGATTTGATGGTACTTGCACCGCGATCTGCCCGCCCGGAGCCAGCTTCCCATATAGATACGGGATCAACTCTGAATGGTTCTCGCTCCATTGCAAGGCGGCGTTGCTGAAGATTAAGTCCCATTCCCCTGTCAGCGTGGACTGATCTCCTTGGACGAAGACCAGGCTTGGGCTTGAGAAAGAGGCGGCTTTTTCCAACATCTGCGGAGACGAGTCGAGTCCGGTCACGTGGCTCTTCGGGAGTCTATCCGCCAGTTGACGCGTCAACTCACCGGTGCCGCATCCCAGGTCAACGACTTTGAGATTCGGGCGCACATCCACCAGCGCCAGTAAGTCATAAAACGGCGCGGAGCGTTCCGATTGAAACTTGTGATAGAGATCAGGTTTCCAGGGCATGGTAATTAAATTCCCCTCTCCCACGCTTTGCGGGGAGAGGGGTTAGGGTGATTATTTCTTCTTCGCAACAACTTTCTTCGTTGCTTTCTTTGGTGCAGCCTTTTTAGCAGTCGCCTTGCCATTTGCCTTGGCAGGTTTGACGCGTGTCTGGATCTGCTCGTGCATGTAGAGTTGCACGTAGTAATAACCGCCACCATTCTTGCCAGTGGCGCCGGAACCTTTCCAGCCGCCGAACGGTTGGAAGCCGGGCCACGCACCGGTCGTCGCGCCTTGCGGACGGTTGGAGTATGTGACACCTGCTTCAATGTTATCGAAGAACCACTCGGTCTCCTTGGTGGAACCATAAAAGCCCGCCGTCAGACCGTAGTTGACGTTGTTGGCGATCTTCATGGCATCATCAAGATTGCTGACCTTGCCGATGGTGGTGATGGGCAGGAACATTTCGTACTGCCACAAGCGATGCTCAAAAGGCAGGTCGGTGACGAAGGTCGGTTCACAGAAGAAGCCCCTATCGAAGATGCCGCCAGTTTTCACATGACCACCGGTCAGGAACTTGCCGCCTGCGCCGTTGATCTCTTCGGTGAAGTTCTTGAAATCGTTGTAGGAACTCTGATTGATGACCGGACCCCAATAGGTGTTGCGCTCGGTCGGGTCGCCGATGACCAGGGCATCGACCTTTGCTTTCAGTTTGGCGCACAACGCATCATAGACAGGTTCTTCCACGATGACGCGGGATGCCGCAGAGCATTTCTGTCCCTGCAAACCGAACGCCGAGCGGACAATGCCCGTCGCGGCGTCTTCCAAATTGGCATTGCGTGAAACGATGGCAGGGTTCTTTCCACCCAATTCAAGAATGATCGGGCGGATATAGTTGCGTGACGCAAAGTCGCGATACATGCGCATGCCCACATCAAAGGAGCCGGTGAAGGTTGCACCGTCCACATCCTGGTTCTCGACGAGCGCCTGCCCCAGCGTGGAGCCGGGTCCGGTGACGAAGTTCACCACACCATCGGGGAAGCCCGCGTCGCGCAAACATTCAGCGTAGAGTCTCACGATCCATGCGGTATCGGTTGCCGGCTTGATGACGATCGTATTTCCAGCCACGAGCGCCGCACCGGCCGGTCCACCGGTCAACGCGAAGGGGAAGTTGAACGGGGAAACCACCAGCCACACACCGTACGGGCGCAGAACGGAAACGTTGGTGGAATCAAATCCGGTCAGTGGATCCTTGCCCATCGCTTTGATGAAGCCGTTATTTTCCTCCACCATTTGGGCAGACCAATACATCAGGTCGGCAGTTTCCTGTACGTCACCGAGTGACTCCATGCGGTTCTTGCCGACCTCTAACGCCATGGCTGCGCCGAGTTCGAAAATGCGCTTCTCGATATTTGCGGCTGCCTTGCGGACGAGTTGCACGCGTTTCTGCCAGGGGGTACGGCTCCAGGCGGGGAATGCCTTGCGTGCCGCCGCGATCGCCATATCCGCGTGCGCGGCATTGCCTTTCTGCATCTTCGCCAGCACCCAGTCAGTATTCACAGGAGAGTGATCATCATACTTGTCGTCTGCAAACACTTCCTTGCCATCGATGATCATCCCGTATTCCTTACCAAGATTCGCTTTGAGCCTGGCAACTGCCTTGTCGAAACCTTTGTGAAGCTCATCAGGTGGGTTGAACATCGTAGAATACGTAAGTTTGAAATCAGCCATACAGCCTCCAGATTTAGTTTAAATAGTTTTATAGTTCCCTGGTCGCGTAGACGTGACGACTAAAAGACAATGTGACTACGTGACGAATCGACTAATCTAGTATAGCGTAGGATTTGACTACCGTCAAAGCGACCAAACCTCTACCCAAAAAGCCTGCACTGACATCGTGCCCGAAGGGTAGCGGGGCGACCGGAGGGAGCGATGTCGAAGTGTAAGCTTTTCGTAAGGATTTTTTGATATAACCCTTCTTATGGATATGAGACCCCGTTTCTTTCCCAGCCTGATCCTGCTCGCCGTTTTAGCGGCTTCATGCGCCCCTGCGAGCGCTACCGCTACCCCCGAGCCTGTGGCGACGACTATTATCGAACCGACTGCCACCACGTTCCTGGCAGTAGAGCCCCCCGAGACACTGCCGGCCCTGCCGACCGAAGCACTGGCACCCACGCCGCTTCCCGTCGCCACCTCGCGCGGACCTGACCTCCACGCCACCGACCCGACCACGGTCAACCTGGTGTCTGGGCAGATCCAGTTCGTGGAATTCTTCCGCTTTACCTGAGGTACCTGCCGTGCCATGGCGCCCATGGTTCATGGGCTCGAAGCAAAATACTTTGGCAAGATCCAGTTCACCTACCTGGATGCCGACGATCCATTGACCCGCGATTTTCAAAGCACCCTCGGCTTTTACTACCAGCCAGAAATTTACCTGCTCAATGGAAACGGAGATCTGCTCAAGAAGTGGGCGGGTTACGCCTCGGAGGAACAATTAGAAGGTGTGTTTGCACAGTATGTGCAATAGACTTCTTGCATAAGTGAATAAAATTAGCCACAGAGGACACAGAGACCTTTGAGAAAAAGCTTTTAAACTCATTTTCTCTGTGATCTCCCCCGGCACTTGCGTCCGGGGCAAGTGTGTGGCGAAGAAGGCTTTCGCAAGAGGGCTAATAAATAAAAACGGCGCACGAAAGTGCGCCGTTTGATCACCTGGATGGCAGCTTTGGAATATTGGGAAAAACAAGCGTGATCGATAGCTTTTCGGGCGTCTCATTTTTGAGAGCGAAATTGCCGTTGTGCAACTCCGTGACGCGCTGGGCTATGAAAAGGAAGGATTCATAATAGGAAAGATCGTTCTTGGATAGATTTTCCCTTTTGTTAATCTCAACTGCAAATGTGATGAACCCGCTCTTGTCAAATATCTTAAGGACGATTTCACTGCCCCTGTCATTGTCGTATACCTGGCTGGCAAACTCAGCGATGGAGCCGAAGGCATTGTGGAGGTGCCTCTCATCCACCCAGGCAGGCAATGAGTCGTCGCTGATCTCAACAGTGACCTTCATGGGCGGAAAGTGACTGACAACGTCCTCAAAGTCGCTGATGATCTCACGCACGCTATATTGCCCCGGAAATGTGTACTGCTCCCATGCAATGTAATGCTGGTTGTGGATGACCAGGCTGAAGTGTTTATTTAATTGCTCGGCATTATGTTTGATGATTTCAAGGTATCGCCTTTGGTCGTCGGTAAGCGGTCCGGCGATTTCCTTGAGCAGGACATCCGCATATCCTTGAATGGAAGTAAGCGGCGTGCGGATTGTCATGCTGTCAAAATAATCGAGCAAGAAGCGGGGGATTTCTATCGTTTCCATGGCTATAGGTACCTTTGGCGTGAAGGCATGAGTTATGGTTGGCTTAGTATAGCATCGCCCCTAATCACCGTTGTATTGCAATACGCTAATAAAATCTTGCTGCTCTATGATCCTGCCCATGCTTATTAAGGTGACAGGCATCTTCAAGATGCCTGTCACCTGGTTATTGTGGATGAAGATCGTCCGTTTTTGTTTAATGCTGGCTTGTTCTGTTTATGGGGTTTTCTGTGCAAATTCCTCGTCCGGCATGTTTTTGCTCTTGCGATAATCGATGCAAAGGTCGCCTATATATTCAGCGGAGAGATAGTAGTCTGCCGTGTTGCGCAAGGTGCGGACATGTAAAACGTAGGGTCCAATCCGCCTCCATATCTTAGCGATAGGGGCACTGATCCAATCCAGAGAATCCTTTTCGATCTCCCAATAATGCTTGGCAATAAATCCAATGTAGTCGAAACAATTCAAGGTCAATTTAATTGCATGTTGTCCCACGGGTAAATCAGTAGTACTGCCATCGGGACAAAACATGATCCTCTCATGTGTTCTCTCGTACCAGGCGTCTAGATCTTCAGCATCCTTTTTGATGCTTATATTTGTGAGTATCCAGCGGCGTGCCGACTCCTGTTCAGGGTCGGTGAGTTTGTCGAAGATCGCCTTGTAGATATCATAGGCGAGTTTGGCTTTTTCATCTCGTTTGGCCTTTTCAGTATCAATGTATTCTGCCAGTGCAAAGGTAAAGCCGCCCGCAAACAGAGACAGAGAGAGCAAACCCGAAAATATATCAAACAGTTCCCAACTCTTGCCGGAAACGCTCCGGGTAAATGTAGGAAATCCCAAATAAACAATGAATAGGTAGCTGGTTATTGCAAAGGTGATGGAAAATAATCCAAAAATGAAGAGTCTTTTATAGATTTTTCGGTTGACATCTTGTGTTTGATGGTTGTTCATTGATCGCCTCCAAATTCGATGTAGTTACTTTGCCAGAATCCCACCACGTACGAAATGGGTTCCTTTGTTGACGAAATTTGTTGGGTGGGCTTGGTCACGGGAAAGTGTATCCCCGCAATGGATTGTATGTGTCAAGCATACAGGAAAATAATGAATTGGGCAAGTACAAAGGTATGGCATATAATCCGTGCGATGGATACCTTTATTCGTTACCTTGTTTTTTTTGTCGGTCTTTTCACAGTCATCCTGACTTTCTTTTCCGCGCTTTCCACATTTGCTCTGCCTCGTGCCGCACGCAGCCAACTGAATCGGATCGTTTTTGGGCTCGCCCGGCGGGTCTTTGAATTTATCCTCCATTTTGCCAAAAGCTATGAGCGTCGGGATGCGGTCATGGCATATTATGCTCCCATCAGTTTGATGCTGCTCGTCCCTACCTGGTATCTTCTGATCTCACTCGGTTTCACGGCGATGTATTGGTCTTTTGGAGCGGGCGACTGGCTGACTTCCTTTCGGTTGAGCGGTTCATCCCTTTTCACGCTGGGTTTTGCCAACGCCGATGGCTTGATGCTTGCCATCTTTGAATTCATCGAAGCCATGCTGGGGTTGATCCTGGTCGGTCTTTTGATCTCGTATTTACCCACCATGTACTCGGCATTTTCGCGGCGTGAGCAGGTAGTCAACATGCTCGAAGTGCGGGCGGGGAGTCCACCTTCGGCAGCGGAAATGCTCCTGCGCTTCCACCGTAATCACGGCTTGGAAAAACTCTCCGATTACTGGAAGATCTGGGAAGCCTGGTTTGCGGATATCGAAGAGAGCCATACCACCCTCCCGGCGCTGGTGTTTTTCCGTTCGCCGCGCGCCGATAATTCCTGGGTCACGGCGGCGGGCGCCGTCCTGGATGCAGCGGCGATCACGCTTTCAGCGGTGGAGATTCCCTATGAAGTCTCTGCGGCGTTGTGCATCCGTGCGGGGTTTCTCGCCTTTCGCCGTATCGCCAATTATTTTGATATCCCAAATCCGCAGGACCCGCGTTATCCGGAGTTTCCCATCTGCGTGGAGCGTGCCGAATTCGACTCCGTGCTGGATCAACTCGCCGCGGCGGGACTTCCCCTCCAGCCCGATCGCGAACAGGCGTGGAAAAACTTCGCAGGCTGGCGTGTCAACTACGATCGCAGCCTAATCCTGCTGTGCGGGTTGGTCATGGCTCCCCAAGCGCCGTGGTCCGGAGACCGCACCCCATTTTTCAACCTGCCTCCCATGTTGATCCTGAAGAGAAAGTTTACGAAGGGATTCGAGTTTAAAGGCTGATGCTCCAAATCGTTATATATAATGCCCACGGTCACAAATTGCGCTCTCCACTTTTGAAAAAGCGCAATTTGTGACCGCCCTGGGTATAATAAGAAAAACATTCTTTGAGGAGAAACTCATGCCTGGTATCACCCTGATGACCGATTTTGGCATCAACGATGGTACGGTGGGAGTCGTAAAACGGGTGAGCGGGGAGATTTGCCCGAAGGCGCAGATTTCAAATATCGTTAGCAACGTAGTGGCTTGTTTGGGTGTTAAAGCAGGTGATGGTATCGAGATAAGTGATCGATATTCATTCGATGTATGTACAGTGAAATTTCAACATCAAAAGGAGAAAAGAAAATGAAAGATTATTTCAAGGTTGGCACCAGGACGATCGTTGCCACTGGTTTGGGCGCAGCCATCTTCACGCTGCTGTTCATGTATGTCAAGGTTCCTTCTCCCGTTCCTGAGACCAGCTTCCAGACCGCCTATGGTTTGGGCGCTTTCTTTGCCGCACTCTTTGGACCGATTGCAGGCGCGTTGATAGCCTTCATTGGTCATGCGCTTAGTGATGCCATTCAATATGGTTCCCCCTGGTGGAGCTGGGTCATCGCCAGCGGTGTTGCCGGATTCTCCTTCGGCTTTGCCTTCAAGCGCACCAAAGTGGAGGAAGGTGAATTTGGGACAAAAGATATCGTCACCTTTAATGTGATCCAGATCATTGGCAATGCCATTGCATGGATCCTTGTCGCTCCCGTTCTGGACATTCTCATTTATCAGGAGCCGGTGAACCTTGTCTTTACCCAGGGTGTGACCGCCGCCATTATGAACTCCATCAGCGCGGGCGTCATCGGCACCCTTTTGCTGGTCGCGTATGCTGCCACCCGCACCAAGAAGGGCAGCCTGAGCAAGGCGTAGACATTCATCCACTTGTAGTCGTTGCACAAGGCTGTTGACCCCAACAGCCTTGTGTTGTCAATTGACGGATTTTCATTCATGGACAAGCAGGCAATCATTGAATTCCAGGATTTTTCATTTCAGTACTACAGTCAGTCTGAGCCAACCCTTCACAATATCAACCTGAAGATTTACCGCGGCGAGAAGATATTGATCATTGGTCCAAGCGGCAGCGGTAAAAGCACCCTCGGTCATTGCCTGAACGGTTTGATCCCATTTTCATACAAAGGGGAAATTACTGGCAGCCTCAAGGTCAACGGGCTTGAAACCAAAGAGCAGGATATTTTCAAATTATCGAAGATGATCGGCACGGTCCTGCAGGATGCCGATGGGCAGTTTGTTGGGTTGACCGTCGGCGAAGATATCGCCTTTGCGTTGGAAAACGACAACATCCCCAACGCTGAAATGCACGAACGGGTGAAAAAAGTGGCGCAGATGGTCGATATGCACACTCTGCTGGCATCCTCGCCTTTTGAATTATCTGGTGGGCAAAAACAGCGCACGTCCTTGGCTGGTGTGATGATCGATGATGTGGATATTTTGCTTTTTGACGAGCCGCTCGCCAACCTGGACCCGGCGACCGGCAAGACCGCCATCGAGATCATTGACGATATTCATAAAAATTCCCACAAGACGATCATCATTATCGAGCATCGCCTGGAAGATGTGCTGCACAAAGGCATTGACCGGGTGATCGTAATCAATGATGGCAGAATCGTTGCGGATATGAACGCTCACAAATTGGTCTCCTCCACGGTTTTAGCTGAAAATGGGATCCGTGAGCCGCTGTACGTCACAGCCCTGAAATATGCGGGTGTCAACGTCACCAGCGATACGCAGCCTGGACATATCACTACGCTACAGACCGAACTTTCCAAGACCGCGCTGACCACGTGGTATAACGCCATCCAGTCCGATGAGCGAAAAAATGACAATCCGTCCATCTTGAAGATGGAACATGTCTCTTTTTCTTACGATGGTGTGCGCCCAATTTTGGACGATATTAATTTCGATATCTGCGAAGGAGAGATGGTTTCAATTGTCGGAAAGAACGGCGCGGGGAAATCCACTTTGTCAAAACTCTTGTGTGGGTTCGAGAAGGAAGATCGGGGCGCAATTCTCTACAAAGGGGAGAATATTAGAGATAAGTCGATCAAGGAACGCGCGAAAATCCTTGGTCTGGTGATGCAAAACCCAAACCAAATGATCTCCAAACCAATGATCTACGATGAAATCGCGCTGGGTCTGCGTTTGCGCAATGTCTCTGAAGGGCAAATTGCGGAACGGGTGGAAAAAGTGCTCAAGGTTTGCGGATTGTCTCCCTTCAAGAGCTGGCCCATCTCCGCGTTGAGCTATGGACAGAAAAAACGTGTGACCATTGCCTCCATCCTCGTGCTTGACCCGAAGATCATCATCCTCGATGAGCCCACCGCCGGACAGGATTTCCGTCATTACACCGAGATCATGGAGTTCCTGGTGGAGATCAACAAACTGGGTGTGACAATCATTATGATCACCCACGATATGCACCTGATGCTTGAATATACGCCGCACGCGATTGTGCTGGCAGGCGGAAGAAAGGTTGCGGATACAGCCGCCTCGATCGTTCTGACCGATTCGCGTGTTATCGAAGAGGCAAACCTAAAAGAGACATCTCTGTTCCGTCTCGCTCAAATGGCAGGCATCGAAGATGGCACTCAGTTCGTGCAGGGATTTATTGACTACGAAAGGAGGATAAAGAACCGATGAATACCAAGATGAAACTCTTTTCGTACAATTCTGTGGATACATCCATTCACAGGCTTTCCGGATTAACAAAGTTGATCTGCTTTTTGTTGCTGACTTTTGCCGTAATGTTTTCTTATGATATTCGAGTTATCCTGGCGGTGATGATCTTTTCCATTGCCGTTTTGATGCTTTCACAAATTCGATACTCGCAAATCCGCCTGATGATCATCTATGTGTTCATCTTTGTGCTCATCAATGCCGTTATTTCCTTCTTTTTCTCCCCGGAACAAGGTGTGAAAATTTATGGCACGCGGCACGATATTGCCAATTTGTACGGTGATTACAAATTGACATGGGAGCAGATTTTTTATCAGGTTACAAAATTCTTCAAGTATTTATCGGTCATCCCACTCGGAATTATCTTCCTGCTGACGACCAACCCCAGTGAGTTTGCTTCATCGCTGAACGGCATAGGTGTCAATTACAAAGCTGCTTTCGCTGTTGCTTTGACCTTGCGTTACTTTCCCGATGTGCAGCGCGATTATCGCGATATTAGTCAGGCACAGCAGGCACGCGGATTGGAACTTTCGCACAAGGCAAAATTCGTCGACCGGTTCAAAAATTCCCTGCTGATCGTCATTCCGCTGATCTTTTCTTCCCTCGACCGCGTTGAAACTATCAGCAACGCGATGGACCTGCGCGGCTTTGCCAAGAGCGAAACCCGCACCTGGTACACGTCCAAAAAACTCACAAGTGCGGATTACACTGCGCTTGTGGTCTCGGCGCTGATCTTTGTTATCACCATATGCGTGTCGGTATTCATCAATCACAGCCGATTTTATAACCCATTCATCTAGTAGAAATAAGGATCCCTGAAGTATTGATCCGTTGGGTAGTCGGATCAGTTCATTCGACTCAAAAGTCTCCTGACTTTTGAGTCGAAAGTTGGGAGACTTTCGAACCCGGAAAGATTAAATCAAAAAGCCGTCGCGCACAATTGCGGACGGCTTTTTTGTTATCTGATTTGATGTCTAGCGGTGATGTTGCGGGTGGGTCTCTCCCGCTTCGATGCGGACTTTCAAATGATTTTCCTGCGGCGGGAAGGTGCAGGTGGCGTAATCGGTGAAGGCACAGGGCAGGTTATAGGATTTGTTGAAATCAACAAAGAATTCCTGACCTTCTTCATATGGCTCAGTGTAATAATAGCGTCCCGAAGGATAGGTGGGGTTGCCGTTGGTCAAATCCATGAATTGGATGAAGAGACGGCGATCCGGTTCCTCGGTCACGATCAATTCGTATTTTTGTCCCTTGAATTCAAACGTAACATATCCATGCATGGGCTGGTCTTGCATCGCACCCAGAATATCGGGCATCTTTACGATCCTGGGGGTCTCATAGCGGGTATAGGTTGCCGGGATGCGGTACTCTTCATTGATCGGATACCACTCGCGGCGTGGAAAGGTGCGGCGTTCTTCGCGGGTGTTATCCCAGACGCGGATGCCCACTCCCTTCGAACGGCGGACGACGACCATCCGTATATCATCAAACGTGATGAAACTGGGAATATCATCTTCATCCGTATCGAGCAAAGCGCTTTGGGTGATGGTCCCGTTCACTTCAACGGGTACATCTGCTTCGATGTTCAAGGTGACACTGTTACTGTCGAATTCGAAGGCGCCCAATTGGAGTGGAGCACGCTTCGGAAGAAGAATATCTGCGTTGGGGTCGGAGCCTACAAGGTTTGTCCCTTTGCGGAGCCAGAACAGACCAGAGAGGGCGAGCCAGCCATTTTCGCGCCGCAGGATCGTTTCTCTCTCTTCATGCCATTTCTTGATGCTGTTGATGTATTCTTCGTTTGCCATGGTTCGATTATATCCATATGATGATGTGATGTGTTTACAATTTTGTTACGATACATCGCGCTGACATTGTACCCGAAGGGTAGCGGAGCGTCCTTCGGGAGGACGAAACCATTCCAAGAAAGAGCGAAGCGGTGTCCTGACGGTTCGTCTGTCGCTCACCGTGTCGAAGGGTCGAAGCGTACTTTATCCTCTATAGATCTCTCCTGCCTCCACGCGGAATGGAAGAGTGTTCTGCGGAGAAGCGAAGATGCAAGTGGCGTACGATGTAAATGCACAAGGCGGGTTGTAGGAGTAATTGAAATCCAACGTTACTTTGCCATCTTTTACCGGCTCGGTGTAATAATACCGGCAGGGCGGATAGGTTTCTTTTTTGCTGGTCTCATCACGGAATTTGATGAACAGTTTATGATCATCTGTCTCACTGACATTGAGCTTGTAACTTGTGCTTTCGAACTTGAACGTGACGAAACCATCCACGCGGTCTTCGACGAGTTCGCCGAACGTGTCTGGTTGTTCGATATATTCCGATTCAGGATGCCGCTTGTAACGCGCCGGAATGCGGAAATTCTTATTAATCGGGAACCACTTCAAGGGAGGTTGGGAACGCCGCTCTTCCCGTTCATTATCCCAAACACGGATGGCGGATTTGCCGGCGTGTTCATGCAGCACCATCCGCATGTTGTTCCATGTGATAAAACTGGGTTTCGGGTCTCTGCTGGGATGGAGGATTGTTTTCTGCACCAACCTGCCGTTGACCTCCACCCGGACCCCCTCTGCCACCTGAAAACGGGCGGTCTTGCCTTTCCATTCCACAATGCCGAGAAAGGTGGGAGCCCGTTCGGGCAGGGTTACTTCACACATGGGGTTCGAGCCGATGAGATTCCGCCCCTCCTTGAGCCAGTGCAGACCCGCCAGCGCCAGCCAGCCGTTCTCACGGACGAGCGAGTCATACTTCCCAGCCCGCCACTGTAAAAGAGCTGTCTCGTACTCTTTCTCTTTTGTTGTTGTCATGAGTTTTATTATACTGCCAGTGCGTATTGAATCATCTGCTCAAACGTCAGGGTGCTGCCTTCTGCCCAGAACCTATTAAACGCCTCTTCCCCCAGGGACTCCCGTGCGCGGGCAATGTTTTTCTCGTGACTATCGCGGTCGATGGGCGATATAAGGTAGCGGAACATTATATAAAAGTCTTCCGTGGCGCCATACAACCGCGCAGCCCGCTCCATATGCTGCTGGGCAACTGCCAGGGCTGCGAACGCTTCCAATGTAAAAGCCGTATTCCAGCGATTGCCCGTGGATTGCAGCAACGTCAGCGCTTCCTTGTGGAGATGGGTGGCTCTTTCATACTCCTGGCGGGAACTGGCAAGTCTCCCCAAGCCGTTCAACGCCGCGGCAGTGGTGAAGCGTGCCCGGATCTCACGTGCAAGTGCCAGCGCTTCTTCGTACCGTTTGGTCGCCAATTCAAGATCGCCTTGAGCCCAGGCGACTTCGCCCAGTTCGAACAAGGTTCCGGCGATCGCATTTTTATTATTAACTTCACGGCGTACGAAATCCAGTGTTTCTTCATAAATACGAGCCGCCTTGTCGTAATCGCCTCGCGACCAGGCAACTCTGGCGAGATCATATCTTCTACCGGCGATGGCGTTGAGGTCGCCCATATCCCTGCCAAATGCCAGCGCCTCTTCGTAGAGTTTGGTCGCCTGCTCGAAATCTCCCTTTGCCAGCACAATACTGCCCATGCCAGAGATCGTCATGCTGACAGCCCATTTGTTCCCTACATCGCGAAATGCTTTCTTGGCATCACTGTAGAGTGTAAACGCGTTTTCCAAGTCGCCCTGCCAAAAATGCAATTCTGCCAGACAGGTGAGCACCCAGCCGATGCCATCTTTATCATCCAGTTCCCTGCGCAGGAGAAGATCTTCCTCCCAGATCGCTTTCGCCTGCTGATATTCGCCTTTCATTAGCTTGTGACTGCCAAGGTTGTCGAGGCACTGGGCGATCCCAAAATTGTCTTTCAACTCTCGGAACAGCGCCAGTCCCTGCTCTGATAATTCCTGTGCCAGATCGATATTTTCGTGATGGGAGGCACCTTGCGCAAGATTCCAAAACGCGTGTGCAATGCCGTACCGCCCGGCTGGACCGAGTTCCCGATGGAGTTTCAGGCTCTCGTTTGATAATTCATCGCCTCGTTCGGGGCTTCCATGCATGACCAGCAGGGAGCTGGCTACATTCAAGGCTTTGCCGCGAAGGAGAGCCTGCGCTTCGGACCACGGCTCAGGGACCGCTCCGCTGGCATGGATCCCCAGACCGCGCTCCAGCCACTCGATGCCTTCACTCTTGCGGCTGCGGATGTGCCAGAACCATAACAAGGCGCTTGCCATACGCAGCGCGATTTCAACTTTATCCTCCACCGCCCACTCAAGCGCACCGCGGATGTTATCCACTTCGCGTTCCAGGCGATTCAACCAGACAACCTGGTGCGGACCGCGCAGTTCTGGTTCTGCCTTTTCGGCGAGCGTCAAGAAATAATCCAGATGATGTTCACGTACCTGGTCGCCCTCACTGGCTTCGAACAACTTCTCGCGCGCATATTGCCGGATCGTTTCCAGCATACGATAACGTGTCTCGTGTTCCGCTTCGCGATCTGGGATGACCAGGGATTTGTTGACCAGTTGTGACAGGATGTCCATTACATCATAGGGATCGATTCCGTCTCCGGCGCAGATCTCTTCTGCGGCTTCCAACGTCCAGCCGCCTGCAAAAACGGAGAGACGCCGGAAGAGTGTACGTTCCGTTTCGGAGAGCAGGTCAAAACTCCAGTCGATCAGAGCCCGCAGGGTTTGGTGCCGCGGTAGGGCATTGCGACTCCCGCCCGTCAGCAGGCGGAAGCGGTCATCAAGCCGCGCTGCCACTTGCTCCACGTTCATCACTTTGACGCGCGCCACCGCCAATTCGATCGCCAGGGGAATCCCGTCTAAACGGCGGCAGATCTGGGCGATGTGTGAGGCGTTGGTGTTCGTCAGGGCAAAGTTCGGTTGCACCAATTCCGCCCGCTCGACGAACAGTCGCACCGATTCGTATTGCGTCAACGTCTCTGTCGAAGGGATGCGATGAGCCTCAGGGACGGAAAGCGATGGCACGCGAATGGTCACTTCGCCGGGGATCTCGAGCGCCTCACGGCTGGTGGCAAGGATGCACAGATTGGGACACGCCTTCAGGAGGACGGAGACCAGCTCTGCACAGGCAGCCAGCAAATGTTCGCAGTTATCGAGGATGAGAAGCAGTTCTTTGTGACGGAGATAATCGGTCAGGAGGGTCATGATCGGGCGCCCGGATGACTCGCGGATGCCCAGCGCCGCTGCGACGGTCTGCGGCACCAACATCGAATCGCAAATGGATGCCAGTTCGACCAGCCAGGCTCCATCGGGGAACAATTCCAGCAACTCGGCAGCTACCTGCAGCCCGAGCCGCGTCTTGCCGGTTCCACCCGGACCGGTGAGGGTGACGAAGCGGTCGCCCAACAGCGGACGCTTTACCTCCACGATTTCCTTTTCCCGCCCGACAAAACTGGTCAGTTGCAAAGGCAGGTTGTGTTGAAAAATATTGAGCGTTTGGAGGGCAGGGAAATTGGCGAGCAGCTCAGGGGCAGTTACTTCATAAATATGCTCTGCACGGACGAGATCTTTTAGTCGGTGCTGACCCAGGTCGTGCAGGTCAACGCTCTCGGGCAGCCAGTCATAGACCAGTTCATAGGTGGCTTGGGAGACAAGGATCTGCCCGCCGTGGCTGATGCTCAATAACCTGCCCAGCCGGTTGAGAATAGGACCGACATAATCATCTTCGCGCTCTTCCGTGACGCCTGTATGCAGCGCCATCCGTATCCGCAAGGGACCGACTTCGCCCCAATTTTCGGATTGTAGTTGGCGCTGAGCAGCGACGGCGGCATTCAAAGCATTCAGTGCTGTATCGAAGGCGATCTGAAAGGCGTCGCCGATCATTTTGTAGACATAGCCGCCATGTGTGGCGGCGGTTTCGCGCAGAATGGTTTCCTGCCGCGTAAAAGCATGGCGCATCCATTCGGGATGTTGTTCCCACCATTGGGTGCTGCCTTCAATATCTGTAAAAAGGAACGTCACTGTTCCGGAGGGAGGCTTGTTGATCATAGTTCATCTGCTATTATAACGAGAAAAGGAGCCCCATAGAACAAGACATGTCGTTGCGAGTGGCGCAACGACATGTCTTGTTGTTTTTGAGGTTACCTGTTTGATGACAAACAGCACATGACATCCAATGGGGAAATTTGTAGAATATTAATTGTTGACTACTTTCCACAAAAATCTACGAACCGATGTGTAACATCTGCGCCTGATCCGTTTCTTCAGGCTGAGCAGGGGCGAACATGGAAATTTGCTTGCGCGCGGCTACGTCTATGAATGGCAGGGTCCAGAGGAATGATGAACGAAGAAAATGATTTTGAAAAGGTTGCGCCAGGGTTGGTACTATTCATTACCTTGGTAGGTGGATTTCTGCGGGTTTTACTACTTGGTGTGAAAGGGATGTGGTTGGATGAAACGTTCAGCGTATGGCTGGCAAACAAAAGTGTTGTCGATATGCTGCAATGGAGTATCAGGATCGACCAACATCCACCCCTTTATTATCTTCTGCTCCATTACTGGATAGCGCTCCGTGGGGATACGCCCTATGATGTCCGTCTGCTTTCTGTAGTATTCGGCGTAGGCACCATCCCGATCATTTACCTGATCGGCAAACGCATGTCGGGTGAGCTGGTGGGATTGGCAGCCGCAGTGTTCCTGACGTTTTCGCCCTACCACATTTACTTCGCCCAGGAAACGCGCATGTACTCCCTCCTGACGTTCAATGCCGCCGTGGCGATCTATGCCCTGGTTAGGCTGCTTACGGATCCGTGCTCCATCATGCCAATCGGAAGCCAATTTCGGGGATATCTGCTTGCCTGGCGTACAGCTCGACCGGTCGAACCAGACATCGAACGGGAGTTCAGCTATAAGGACGAGACCCGCAATCGAAGCGGATGGAGAGCCTGGATATACCGCCATCGTTGGTTACCTATCCAGTCTATTGAGACGGATCTGGCCTGGGTTGCATTTATCGTATTCTCGGCTGCGACCCTGCTCACCCACAATACGGCTGTCTTTTTCCCGGTAGCCACCAATCTCTTCGTTCTTGGTCTGATGCTTTATCAAAGGAGAAAGGGATTAGGTTCTCCACCCGCCTTTACGGCTCCCTCTTTTGGGAACTGGGCCAGGGCTCAGATCGGCATCTTCCTACTCTGGAGTCCATGGCTAGTCCCCTTTATCAAGCAGGCCAGCCGAGTCGACCAGGAGTTTTGGCTTCCTACACCCAATTGGGAAATCGTTACGCAGACGCTTCGAGCTTTATTGAATGCATCGGCGCGAACTCAAGCCAGCCAGGTCATGACGTGGATCCTGTGCGCGGTGCTTTGCTTCGGGCTGGTGTATTACCGCAAAAAACTTTCGATATTTTTATTTCTGGCGGCCCTGTTCGCCGTCCCCTTCCTGGGTGAGCTGATCGTGAGCATTCGCCGGCCTATTTTTTACGATAAAACGCTGATCTGGACAACGATTCCAATGTTCCTGCTACTGGCAGCAGGTATCGCTCAATTAAGATTTCGTCTTCTTATAGTCGTGGTACTGGGGATGTTGGGTGCAAACTACCTGTTTTCTTCCGGCGATTATTATCGGTTCCTGCAAAAAGAGGATTGGAGCACGGCAGCCGGGTACGTCGCAAATTTCGCTGAAAAGGATGATCTGGTCCTTTTCAACTCCAATTTTGTGGTAATCCCGTTCGACTATTATTTTAAAGCCCATGAAAACAAGTATTCTATCCGGGTAGAGAAACAGGGGGTCCCTCTAGACCTGTTCGATAACGCTATCCTGGAACCGAGGATGACGGAGAACGATATACCCGGGTTAATTTCATTGTTGCGAGGGCATGACAGAGTCTGGCTGGTGTACAGCCATAACGACATTACTGATCCAATGGGGCTGATCCCGGAAACGCTTGCATCGAAGATGAAATTAATCCAGGAGCGCGATTTTTATGGAGGAAAAGTTCAATTATATGGAAATCCCTGAGCCTAATTTCTACTTATGGTAGATCTTGAGGCAATGACAGTAGATTGCGCAAAGATAACATCATCCAGCCACTATTTTGCCGGCAGGAAGATGCAGTGAGGAAGAGACAGACCCGCGCATGCGCGGGTCTGTCTCTTTTTGTCTGTAGAGAATGGGTTCGATTACGCAACGCCAGGAACACGGAGATAGAAAATAATACCGAGGATCATCATGGCAACGCCGAGGAAAGAGAAGGCGAGGCGCATGTTGCTGTCCTCTTTTGCCAGGGAAGCCCAGGCGGAGAATGCCAGTCCAAGCGCCATTGTGAGTACCACCAGTTGCAGGCCGTCGCCGCGTTCATCATATCCACCTGCCTTTTCAAAAGCGGCATCCGAATCGTCCCAATAGGCATAGCTATCGGCGTACATGGCGTTGTAATACGCATCGCTGAAGGGGTCATCGGGGTTGGCGGCGATGGAGTCCTGAAGCGCCTGCGAATAACTGGACAGGTAGTATTCCTCCTTGTCCGCTGACTCAGCGGTGTACCAGCCGTCGTACATGCTGTAATCGTACACGATGAACTGATTTGCCCGCAGGTATTCGGCGTTGCCATCGTTCAGGTTTTTCATACCGCTGATCTCGAACTCATTCTGTTTTGAGTCGGCTACCCCGCCCTGGTAGCTGGCTACGGCGGTGAACACGCTCAAGAGAGCGATCAACGTACCCAGGAGGAATTCATTGCCGAGAAAACGTAAGAATTTCATGATGTTGCTCCAATATAGGGAATTTGTAGGCGAGATTATAGTGCGTATCCCCCCATGTTGAATTTTCAATTATGTTAACATCACGAACCCACCGATCGGTGGGTTCGTGATGTTGGAGTGCTTTTTTATTCTTCGAGTGTACTGATATCACCTTCGGGCAAGCCCTGTGCTCTTGCCTTCAAGACGCGGCGCATGATCTTGCCGGAGCGGGTCTTGGGGAGTTTATCCACGAATTTGACATCTTCGGGTCTTGCAATGGGACCCATGTGTTGGGCAACGTGCTGGCGTAACTCCTCTGCCAACTCTGGCGTTCCCGTGAACCCAGCGCGTAATAAAACGAAGGTGTGAATCCCTTGCCCTTTGACTTCATGAGGGAGCCCGATGGCAGCCGCTTCAGCAACCGCCGGATGACTGACCAGCGCCGATTCCACTTCGGCTGTGCCGAGTCTGTGCCCCGAGACTTTGATGACATCGTCCACACGACCGATGATCCAGAAGTAGCCGTCCTTGTCGCGTTTGGCAGAATCGCCGGTGGTGTAGCGACCGGGGTACTTGCTCCAGTATTGACTCACGTAGCGGTCGGGGTCGCCGTAAATGGTGCGGAGCATGGCGGGCCACGGATGTTTCAGCGTGAGGTAGCCCTCGGTGTCGTCAGGGGTAGGATTGCCCTGTTCGTCCACGATCTCCGCCTCCTGTCCAAAGAACGGACGCGTGCCCGAACCGGGTTTGAGAGGCACGGTGGGGGTGGGGGTGATCATGAAAGCGCCGGTCTCGGTCTGCCACCAGGTATCCATAATCGGGCATTTCTCTTTGCCGATGACTCGGTAATACCACTTCCACGCTTCGGGGTTGATCGGCTCACCAACGGAACCCAGCAGCCGCAGCGAGGAAAGATCGTGCTTGTTGGGCCAGGCTTCGCCGAAGCGCATCAATCCACGGATGGCGGTGGGCGCGGTGTAGAAGAGGGTGATGCCATAACGCTCGATGCACTGCCACCAGCGATTCGGGTAGGGGTACGACGGTCCGCCTTCGAACAGGAAGGAGGTGGCGCCGTTGATCATGGGACCATACACAAGGTAGGAGTGACCCGTGATCCAGCCGGGGTCGGCGGTACACCACCAGCGATCATCGTCGCGCACGTCGAAGACATACTTGAGCGTGGAATATGTGCCGACCATGTATCCGCCGTGTGTGTGTACAATGGCTTTCGGCTTGCCGGTGGAACCAGACGTGTACAGGATGAAGAGCGGATCTTCCGCGTCCATGACTTCGGTGGGACATTTGCCATTGGCGATGGGCAGTGCGCACAGGTCGTGATACCAGTGGTCGCGCCCCGCTTCCATCGTGACTGGTTGACCGGTACGCTTGACGACAATGACATTCTCCACCGACGGACAGCGTTTGATGGCATCATCCACCATATTCTTGAGTTCGACGATCTTCCCATTTTGGAAGGAACCGTCACAGGTGATGATCAGTTTGGACTGGCTGTCGTCGATGCGACCCTGAAGTGAATCGACCGAGAAGCCGCCGAACACCACCGAGTGGATCGCGCCGATCTTGGCACATGCTAACATGGCGAAGACGATCTCAGGCACGCGCCCCATATAAATAGTGACACGGTCGCCCTTGAGGATGCCCATGGCTTTGATGATATTCGCCATGCGGGTGACTTCGCGGTTCATGGAGTAGTAGGAGAAGGTGCGGTCGATCTTGCCGTCTTCACTTTCCCAGATGAGCGCGAGCTGGTTCTTGCGATGGGTCTTGAGATGACGATCAATGGCATTGTGGACGATGTTCGTTTTCGCACCGACAAACCATTTATAGAATGGCTTGTTGGAATCATCCAACACCGTATCCCATTTCTTGTACCATTCCAACTCATTGGCTTCATCCGCCCAGAAACCCTGCAGGTCCTTCTGTGCCCTTTCTGCCAGCGCATCCCAATCTTTCAAACGTGCCTGTTCTACCACCTCATTGGAAGGATAGTAGACCTCGCCATCCATTTGTTTCTTGTCAGCCATAGCCTCATCTCCTCAAAAAATTTGATTACTATTGTATGGATGTCGTTGCGAGAGCGGTGCTCTTCCGCTTGACACTTGCACCGCACGGGATTTGCTTAGCAAAACATGCAGGTGAGCAATCTCCTGTTACTTCCATTTGTTGCTTAAAGCAGAAGATTGCTTCGCGAAGAACGCTCGCAATGACATGATACTTATGACGAACTGGTCATGAATTCCCATGTCATGGCGTGGGCAATCAGGATCAACATGCAGAGCAGGAGTCCCTCCATTTGAAGAGGTTCCAACCCGACCACCCTCGCCAGACCCGGAAAAAGGGCGAAGAATAAAACAATGCCATACAGCACCGGGACCGTCCAACTATTCCTACTGAACGGACCGTTCGGATTTGCCGTGCGAGTTAACTGGATCAACTTGCTTGAAAAACGAATCCCCGCCCCCGCCGCGATGATAAAAATGACTTGCCAGATCAAGGGAGTGGCGCCTCCCACCTGCGCGCCCAGGCTCATCAATGCCGGAATCAAAAACGAAGCATAGACGCCGCCTGCCAGGCGCTTCTTCGCTTCGTCTTTCATCCACTCCGATTTATCCTTGACGACAGACCACCACAAGCCGACCAGCGTGAAGCAGGTAGCCGATGTGACCGCATAGAACGTGTTTATGTCCATGCTCCTCCGTCTCCTTTGGTGAGATAGAGTATTTTATCAGTCCACTGCCCAGAGTGGAGGGATTTTAGGAAAGGGAGTCCAAAGCCTCCAGACTTTGGCGCTCCGCACAAAAGCAACGTCAGGAGACGTTGCACTCCATTTTCGTCACTCGATCCAATCTAAAAATTTATGCCACGCGCCTGCGAGTGGCAGGAACCACGGGAAGCCGTTATAGAGTCCCAATGGCGCACCGGGGAAATTGAACGACGCGAACGGATGCTCCTTGATGTTCCCAGCCAGCATCGCCTCCGCCACGGTCTTGCCCAAGTACGTCGCCATCGCCACACCGTGACCGGCATAGCCGAGCGAATAATAGATCCCATCGCTTTCACCCACGTGAGTCATCATGTCGAAGGCGAAGTCCAGCGTGCCGCCCCACACATATTCCACGCTCACATTTTTCAATTGCGGGTACACCTGCACCATCTCACGCCGTAAAATTTCCGCGCTTCGACGGATCGTGTTCGCCGTCTCGGGGAAGAACGC
>Ga0210377_10000548_pt1 | contig 36139 bp, 28 predicted proteins | sample PLM4_65_b1redo_FD_155480 | JGI IMG/M metagenome (GOLD analysis project Ga0210377, IMG submission 155480) | Groundwater sediment microbial communities from an aquifer in East River, Colorado, USA - PLM4_65_b1 redo | ecosystem: Environmental > Terrestrial > Soil > Riparian zone | place: USA: East... | reverse complement strand
TCATTTGCAACACCACTCGCGCCTTGAATTCTGAACTGTATGTCCGTCGCTTGTCCATCGTAGTGGCATCCTTTCTTGAACTGTACTGCCCCCTTCAGGGCTTGTCCAGTTCTTGGGGTCCACTACACCCCTCTCCCCCTGCTTGACCAGGTGTATCCCAGAGAATCACCCTTTCCTTAATATACAAGGGGCAGACCTGTGTGTCTGCCCCGTCCGGCCTGTGCGCCCGCCCTGAAAGGCAAACAGCCCGGTCAGGTGAGTTAAGGTTTATGGCTATTCTCCCATTACCCCGATCCGGCAAGACTTCTCTGCCGCGCCGCCTGCGCGTCCTCCCGCTCAGGGCAATGACGCTGGCCTGCCTGCTCGCCCTGATGGCGTTCGACCCGTTCAACGCGAGCTTCATAACAGCCAGCCCCGGCCCTCTCCCGTCAGGGGCGAGGGAAACCGACTCTCAACGAGTCGAATTGTTGAAGCGCGTTGGCGGAAATCTTCCGGCGGCGCTGCCGCTGCCCGATGGCTCCATCCTCGCCGCCGAAGGATCGGCCCTGCTACGCCTTGCCCCATCGCCGACTCAAGCCGGCGTTCTGTTCGAAGTCGCTAGAGTTGATCCCGGCTACGGCCCGATTCTCGATCTGGTCGCCAATTCCGGGTACGCCATCGCCCTTGCCACGCAGGGCCTGATGACGTTTGGCCTGCAAGATAGCGCGCTCGCGCCCCCCGTCAGCTTCATCCCCGGCGGCGGGCAATCGCTGTCAGCGCGCGGCAACCTGATCATTGTGGCGGCGCGCGAATCGGGCCTGCGCCTGTTGTCCATCGATTCTGCCGGGGCGCTGACTTCGGTTAGCGCATTGCCGACGCCCGGCCCGGCGCTGGATGTGATTCTCGACCCGGCCAACCCGTTAGCCTATGTCGCGGGCGGCGACGCGGGGATCATGATTGTGGACACTTCCGATCCGGCTTCGCCGCGTGTCACGGCAACCGTGTCGCTGGGCCGCCCCGCCGAATCGGTGGCGATCTCCGGCAGCCTGCTGGCAGTGGGCAGCCGCGAGCGCGTCCTGATGATCGACCCGGCCTCCGCCCAGCCGGTGATCGGCCAGTTCGCCCCGCTGGTGGATGGCCGCCAGATGGTCATTGAAGGCGGTTATATCTATATCGCCGATGCCCGCGATGGCCTGAAAATTCTCTGGCTGGCCGCGCCGGATCGCCCGCTTCAAGTGTTTGGCGAGGCGGATCGCCCGGCGCTGGATGTGGCCGTCGCTGGTGACACGCTTTATCTTGCCGGACAAGACGGCTTGCGAATATTGGATGTGAGCGACCATCAGCACCCCTTGCAGATTGCCACGCTGCCGCTGCCATCTCCGCCCCTTGATCTGGCTCTTTCCCCGGACAGGCATGTCTTTGCCGCGTTGGGCGAGGCGGGCGTGGCGGTCATCGACGCCCAAAATCTGGCCCAACCTGCGCTCAAAAAGGTGATCCCACTGGGCGCGCCAGCCCGCGCGGTTCTTTATGATGATGGCGTTCTCTATGCCGCCGCCGATGCCGCCGGGCTTTCGGTGATCGACGCCCCGCCCGGCGGCGAAGTCTTGCTGGCGACTCTCGCGCTGCCCGGCCCGGCCCTTGATCTGGCGTTGCGCGGCGATGGGTTGTATGTCGCGGCAGGGGACGCCGGGCTGGTGGGGGTGGATGTGTCCCGGCCCGCCCGCCCGCTGGTCTCCGGCATTCTCGGCCCCGACCCCGGCCATGTCATTAACAGCGTGACCATTTCCGGCAAGCGCGCCTACGCGTCTCAGGGGGACAGCTTCATCGTGGCTGATGTCACATCGGCGGCGCGGGCGGGCAGGCTGGCGCGGATGGCTGCCCCCGCTACGCAGGTTGTCGCCGATGACACTTATCTCTATGCGCTGTCAGGCGGCCAGCTTGCCATCTATGACGCCCGCGCCACCGCCGATCCGCTGGCCTTGCGAATCTATCGCGGCTTGACGAGCGCGATATATCTGGCGGTCGGCGAGGGTCGGGTGTTTGTTGGTTCAGATCAAAGCGGCCCGGATACTGTCGCGCTGGATGTCCGCTTTCCGGATTTGCCCTACGAACTGGATAACGTAGGCCAGACCGGGTTTGGGGGCCGTCCGGTCATCGTGTCTGGCGGCGTGATCCTTCCGGTTGGCTCTGCCGGGCTGCGCGCATACGCTCTCACCGAAGGCGGCGCGCTCGCCCCTGCCGCTTCCTATGAGCCGATTCCCGGCGCGTCTGTGGTGTCAGCCGATGGTGGCGAGCGGCTGGCAGTCGCCGGGCGCGCTGGCTGGGCGATTCTGGATCGCCGGACGCTGGAACGGCTGGCCGGTCGTGATGATCCTGACGTGCGCGCGCTGGCTCTCAACGGGGAACGGCTGGGCATCGTCTCTGGCGATGCGCGGCTGGCGGTGATTTCATGGGCGGAGGAGCGTTCGCAAACCATCGGCTGGCGGCAGTTTTCACAGCCGATCACAGGGATCGCGTGGGCTTCCGGCGTCCTGCTGGCTTCCGACGCCAGTGGCTTGTTGCTGCTTGACCCGAACACCCTCATTTCGGCTCGCCGGGTGGCGACGCCCGCCCCGGCCAATGGCGTCGCCGCGCGCGGAAACTGGGCCTACCTGCCGCTTGCCGATGGTTCGCTGGCGGCGATCAACCTCGGCGACCTGACCGGTGGAATGCAGCTATTGGGATCGGTTGAATCGCCGCGCCCTCTGGATTTAATCCGCGCGCCGGACGGCTCGATTCTGGCTCTGGCCGACACGTCTCTCAATCGCCTGAGTATTTCAGATCAAACCAACCCGACGCTGGCCCAGCTCGCCTTGTTGCCGCGCGTCATGCAGCGCGGTTTTATGGTTGACGATCTCTTTATCGGGCTTGACCCGGCCAACAGTCTATACCTGTTTGCCGTCCCGCAGCAGGCCATCGAGACGCTGGGCTTCAATCAAATCGTCGCCCCGGCCAGCGATATCGCTCCCGGCTGGCCCACCAGTTATGCCGCCTATGGCGATAGCGGCTGGGGCAGCGTCGATCTGCCCTCGTTAAGCGCGGGCAGTCTTGTCAGCCCTGTTCCGGCTCGCGCCCTGTTGCGGCAGGATAACACCCTGTTCGCGCTCGGCGACAATTTGACCGTATGGAACGTCGAGCTATCGGGCAGCCCCCGCCAGTTAGCGGAGATCGCGCTCCCATCGCCGGGCCGCGCTATCGATCAGGCTTCCAATGGCGACCTGCTGCTCAGTCTGGAATCCGGGCTGTCCATTGTCCAATGGGATGGATCGGCTCTGATCGAAATCGGGACGATTGCCGCGCCCGCCCCCCTGGATCGGGCGGCATGGCTGGGACATAGGGTGTTCGCCGCCCGGCATGACGGCGGCCTGTGGGTGGTGGATGTCGCCGACCCATCACAGCCATACCCGCTGTTTACGGCTGCCTCGCCGCGTAGTCTACCCCTGGAAGGGGGCGCGTATGTCAACGATCTATTGCCGCTCGATGACACACGTTTGCTCGTCAGTTGGAATGGCGGCGTGGATGTCTTCGATGTCGTGTCCGGGGCCGACGCGCCGCCGCCCGCGCTGGTGGCGACCTTCCCGTTGGGGCAATCGGCGGCGACACGCCTGGCCCTTTCCATCGATGGCAAGCGCGCGGCGCTGGCTTTCGCCGATGGCAGTCTTGTGGCTCTCGACCTGTCCGACCCGGCGCGTCCGGCGCTCGTCGGTCAGGCCAGCCTTCCCGCGCCCGATCCGGGCGGCGTCGCGCTGGACGATCAGGCGGTGTATGTCGCCAATGGGGTGTGCGGGCTGCGCGTGTTTGGCCTGTCCGGGCCAACCCTGCCGGAAGTGGGATACTGGCGAAGCGGCGCGGCCCTCAATCTGGCTCTGAGCGCGCCGGGCGTGGTGGCAGTGGCAGACAGTAGCGCGCTGTCCGTGCTTGGTTTTGATCCAGCCCTTCCGCCGCTCCCGCCGCCGCTACCGCAGTCGCCATTTCCCGCCAGCGACACTGTGGGCGTTCTATTGGATCCAACGCTGGCGTGGGGGCCGCCGCCCGATCGCTGCGACCCGTTGCGGTATGAAATTCATCTCGGTCAACAACCTGATCCGCCGCTGGTTAGCGCGGTGTCCGGGGAGGCGCGCTTGCAGGTCTCTGGCCTCGCGCCATTGAGCCAGTATTTCTGGCAGGTAACGGCTATTGATCGTCAGGGCGATTCGTCGCGCGGCCCGGTCTGGCGGTTTGCTACCGTCCCGGCGGATTTTCCGGGCGTTATCCCGCCGTCTCCGCCGTCATTTCTGGCATGGATGCAGGATCATCCGGAAATCTCAATGGGTCTGGGCGGGGCGCTGGCGTTGTTGGTGGGGATCAGCTTGTGGCGGCTGCTGCGTTTTCGCGGCCCGGCCCGCCCTCCAACCGCGCCGCCCCCCCGCGACCGGCGCTTGCCTGAATGGTATTCCACCAGAGACAGCGACGACGACTCCCCACCGTAGGGGCAGCCCTGTGTGGCTGCCCCTGATGCGACTTTGGAGACAATGTTCCCGTCAATCATTGGCCGTGTCGGTCAATGCACTATAACAAACACCCCGTTAGAAATAATCTGCCACTGGCCCGCGCCGGGCGTGTCGCAGGTATAGTTCTTGGGCGAATAGCATAGGATCAGGAAAAAGTTGTAGTTGCCGGGTTTGGAAATGATCACATGGTCTTCCCACGACAACCCCTGATTCCACGCGAAGTGCGCGTTGATAAAACTAGCGTGGAACGTATAGTGGCCCCCATCATCCGCGCTGCGAATCTCCACTCCCAGATAGCCATAATCCCAATCCATGCCCCGATTGTTATGCACGTAAAACCTGAAAACGATCCATGTTGTGGTGTTAACTTCCGGGTTCACCACTTCAAAAGTCACATTATTTAAGAACTGGCCGGGATCGTTCGCCGGGTCGACCGTGTTGGTGGGCGGCGGAACGTCGGTCGGCGGAATCGATGTCGGCGGAACGGCGGTCGGAGGCCGTCGGGTGGGCGGGATGGGCGTGATCGTCGGCGTGTTGGTCGGGGTGCTGGTTGGGGTGAGGGTTGGCGTCGGCGTGGGCGTCGGCGTGTCGGTCGGGATAGGCGTCGTAGTCGGCACGGGGGTTGGCGTGGCCGGATCGGTCGGCGTCGCGGTGGGCGTCGGTGACGCCAGTATCTCGGCAATGATGTTACTGCCCGCCGGGGTGAACACCGCCAGCAGTGTCAGGCCAATCATCGCGCACAAAATAACCAACACACTAGCCGCGATCCCGATTGGAATCCACGGTAACGATTGCCAGAAGTTCTTTTTGCGAGCCATATCAAGTCCTTGTTAACCAGTAAGATGCTCTTATTATATGATAATCTTTCTCGCCTTTAACTTCATCTTTCCAAAACTTTCTCTATGGATGTCACAGGGTCAATCTTCTGCCCTCTCCAGCTTGGCGAAGCTCGCCATTAGCCGTTTGACGCCGCCCTGCTCGAACACGACGCTGATCTCCTCGTCGTCGCCCATCACGCGCGACTCGATCACCAGCCCCGCCCCAAATTTCGGATGCGTCACTTTCTGTCCGGCTTTATATTGCCCGGTAACGCGAAGCATGGGTTTCTCCGCGGCGATCCGCGGCGGCCCGCCCCACGATGTCGCCTGTTGAAACCCCGCCCGCATCCCGGATTTGGAGTACGCCAGTGTCAGCTTCGCCGGAATGTCATTCAGAAACCGCGATGGCGGATTGAGTTCGCTCCGCCCCCACTGAGTCCGCTGAAACGCATGGATCAGATACAGCCGTTTGCGCGCCCGTGTCATCCCCACGTACATCAAACGCCGCTCTTCGGCCATCTGTTCCGCGTCCTCAAGTGATCGGCTGTGCGGCAAAATGCTCTCCTCCAGCCCTACCATGAACACCACATCATATTCCAAACCCTTCGCCGCATGCAGCGTGAGCAGCGTCGGCGCGTTTGGGCTTTCCTCCAGATTGTCCACCTCGCTCACCAGCGACACTTCTTCGAGAAACGTTGATAGCGGCAGCTCTTCAAACTCCGCTGCCACGTTGAGCAGTTCCAGCGCGTTCCCCCGCCGATCCTGCCCCTCTTCCGTCCCGTCGTCGATATATTGCAGGTACTTGGTGTCATCCAGCACCCGTTGGATCAGCTCGCCCAGCTTCAGCGTGTCGCGCTCGCTCCGCCATTGATTCAGCTTGATCGTGAAATCCAGCAGCGCCGTCCGCGCCCGCCCCGGAAACGGGCTGGCGATTTTCCCATCGAGCAGCGCGTTGAGCGCCGCATACGCCGACATCCCATTCTCGTTCGCCCATGCCGCCAGCGTGTCCAGCGTCTTGTCGCCGATCCCCCTCGGCGGCGTGTTGATCACCCGCTTCAGGCTGACGCTGTCATCCGGGTTGTGAATAATCCGCAAATACGCCAGCACATCCTTGACCTCTTTGCGCCCGTAAAACCGGGTCGCTCCCACCAACCGATAGGGCAGGTTGGCCCGCACAAAGGTGTCTTCCAGCGCCCGGCTCTGCGCGTTGGTGCGATACATCACCGCGCACTCCCCCGGTTCGACCTCGCGCGTCGAAACCAGCCCAGCGATGGTGTCCACTACGAATTGAGCCTCATACGCCTCGTTATGCGCCTCATACAGCGTGATTTCCGGGCCGCTGGGTTGTTCGGTGAAGAGCGCTTTGGGCGTGCGATGCTTGTTCAGGTTGATGACCGACATGGCCGCGTCGAGGATGGTTTGGGTGGAACGATAATTTTGCTCTAACAGAATCGTCGTCAGCGTGAGATAGTCCTCTTTCAGGCGCAGCACGTTGCGAAAGTCCGCGCCGCGCCACATGTAGATACTTTGATCTTCATCGCCGACACAAAAAAGATTATTTCGAGGAGAGGCCAGCAGCTTCACCAGACGGTACTGGGCAGTGTTGGTGTCCTGGAACTCATCGACGAGGACGTGGGTTAGCGATGATTGCCAGCGGGAGAGGATGTCTTTGTGAGTCTCAAGGAGGCGCACGGACAGCATGAGCAGGTCGTCGAAATCGACGGCGTTGTTCTGGGATAATCGCTGCTGGTAGAGCTGATAGGCCCGCTTGACGATTTCTTCGCGGTAGGTGGCGGCGTGGAATTCATCGGGGCTGATGACCTCGTTTTTGGCCTGCGAGACGCGGTTGAGGATGGCATCGGGGCGGTAGATTTTGTCGTCGAGGGCCAGATCGCCGATGATGACTTCCTTCATCAGTAAACGCTGATCATCGCTGTCGTAGATGACGTAATCGGCGGTGAGGGGCAATCGGCCCGGAGCTTCACGGCGGAGCAATCCGGCGCAGATGGAATGGAACGTGCCGAGTCTCACCCCCTGGAGGGGTCGGGTGGCAGAGCCGGGGCGGACACGCAGGTCCGCCCCTACGTCAGCGGTCATCATCCGCTCGACGCGGGCGCGCATCTGGCGGGAGGCTTTGTTGGTGAAGGTGACGGCCATGATGTGGGAGGCGGGGACGGCGCGTTCGGTGATGAGCCAGGCGATGCGGTGGGTGAGGACGCGGGTCTTGCCGCTGCCCGGCCCGGCCAGGACCAGGATGGGGCCATCGGGCGCGGTGACGGCGGCGACTTGGGCGGGGTTGAGACCGTCTAGGATGGACGACGACATAAAAGGATCACCGCAAAGAACGCAAAGGGCGCAAAGCACGCTAAGGACAAAGAATTATGAAGAAAGGCAAAAGCAAAAATCTATATCACCGCAAAGGGCGCAAAGGAAAAGATTTACAAGAAAAGAAAGGCAAAAGGCCAGAAGCCCCTTTCAGGGGTTCAGCGGGGATTTTAGCGCAGGAGCGAGTGTCGCGCCGATTCTGGCTCGTTTCGCTTAGACGCGAATTTCGAGCGATAGCGTCACGGTGTCGCCGTTCTTGAGGTTTTCGGCTTTGCGGACGGCGTCTTTGAGGCCCACCAGGTAGCGATCCTGTTTGGGGAACAAGGAGGTCTTGAAGGCAGTATTGCCGATGCGAACTTCGACCGGGATCACGCCCCAGCCGTAGGTGACGAGGTTGGATATGTGCTTGATGTCCTGGCTCTGCTCGTCCGGGACGGCCACATAGTAAAAGGGGGCAGGGCCGCGCCACTCGAAGATTGTGCCGGTGAACTCGATAATCATGGTTGCAGTCTATCAGACTTCGGGTTTAGCGGGGAAATTGCAGCGCAGGGGGAGGGGAGAAGGCGAGAGTTGGGCGCACGACGTTACCCCACCCAGTCGAAGCTGCGCTTCGACATCCCTCCCCCAACAGAGGGAGGGAGACCAGCGGTTGGGTTTTGTGACGGAAACGTGTGACACGGCGGGGCGCATTTTGTAACGCGGGAAGGGGGCGGGGGTGTCGCTAACCAAGATTGCCAATAATAGGCGGTTAAACAATCTTTCGGTACACTAGCGATCAATTCCTAACAAATCTAAAGAGCGCGCAAACATGGCGAAAATTGAAGACCTTATCAAGAACATACCTGATCAACAGCTTCAGGATGATTTAGCCCGCGAAGTGGCAAAGCTAAAAGCGGGCAAAAAGTTCGGGCTGGTTTTTGAAGAACATTTACCCGAAAACGCTCAGATTCCCAGCCTGCCTGTGAAACCGGGAGCGCGCGTCGTCAAACGCGGGGGAAATAATAGACATGTCTATAGAGTTTTATCGGTTGCCAGCGAAACTGAGGTTGTGATTACGCTTGAACCCAATGGCGGGGAGAACGGCACAGAGGAAACTGTGCCAATCCAAGAATTAGTCGTGATTAAGAAATTTGGCGAGCCGATTTACCCCAGCCTTACGCCAGTTGAGCGCGTGACCCGCGCCCCCGGCAAGCCGTATCACACTTTGATCAACGCGGATAATTTTCATGCATTACAACTCCTCACTTATACCCATGCTGGCAAGGTGGATGTGATTTACATTGACCCGCCTTATAACACGGGGGCAAGAGACTGGAAATACAACAATGACTATGTAGATAGCTCCGACCAGTGGAGACATTCAAAATGGTTAAGCTTCATGAAACGAAGGCTATTGCTTGCGCGCCGATTACTAAAAACTACAAGTGTCTTGGTAGTAACAATAGATGAACATGAAGTTCATCATTTGGGAGTGTTATTGGAAAGCATTTTTCCTGATGCTTACCGCCAAATGGTAAGCATTGTCGTAAACCCTAAAGGGGTTACGCAAGGCCGATATTCGCGCGTGGAAGAACACGCGATGTTCTGTTTCTTAGGTAATGCGACAGCAATTGGTCGTGGTGATGATCTTTTAACACCTGAAGACGATGAGAATTCAGAAAACGATGCCCCTCGTTGGAAAGGTTTGCTGAGATCAGGAACTAATGCACAGAGGAAAGATCGAAAGAACCTTTTTTACCCCGTTCTAGTTGATCCAGAAAGGGGTGCGGTAGTTAGCACAGGCGTACCTCTTCCTTTTGAGGAAGAACCTGACCTTGACAGCAAAATAAATGGCTTTGTCCCCGCATGGCCTATACGTTCTGATGGTTCTCTAGGCAATTGGGGGGTAGGTCATACAACATTAAGGCAATTGATTCAGAAAGGGTATGTTTCTCTTGGCACTTATGATCCGAAGCGACGAACGTATGGCATATCATATCTAGGGAAAAGAATTCAGGCTCAAATCGCAGCCGGGGTAATAGATATTATTCAGTATGACGAGCAAAAAAACGTAGTTACTGTCCGATACAAAGACATCGCAGAGCGTCAGATAAAGACAATATGGCATCGGACGACACACGACGCAGGAGCCTATGGCTCAGATATTCTGAAAAGCATACTTGGGGGTGCTAGAGCATTTTCATTCCCAAAGTCATTGTATGCAGTTAAAGACACTCTTGGCGCAATCACGCGTGAGCAACCCGACGCCTTAATAGTTGATTTCTTCGCAGGATCAGGCACAACACTACACGCAACGATGCTGCTTAATACTGAGGACAATGGAAGCCGCCGTTGCATCCTTGTTACTAATAACGAAGTAAATGAGAAATTAGCAAAGGAACTTAACGGAAAGAATATTTGGGCGGGAGATACCGATTTTGAACAGCACGGCATTTGCGAGTCTGTCACATTCCCGCGATGCAAGTTTGTGGTCAATGGCCTACGTGATGACGGCACAGAACTTGCGGGAGCATATCTTAGCGGGCGCGAAATGAAGGAAGGTTTTGAAGAAAATTTTGAATACTTTAAGCTTGATTTCCTTGACCACGATGAAGTCGCTTACGGCGAGCATTTCGAGGCAATTCTGCCAAGCCTGTGGTTAATGGCTGGCGCACATGGCGAGCGTGAGAACAGCGAAAACACATCTCAATGGTATATTCCAACAAACGCGCCTTATGCTGTTTTGCTTGACGAAACAGCGTATACAGCCTTCAAACGCAAGATCAAAGATCGCGCTGACATAACGCATGTATTCCTTGTGACTGATTCCGAAACAGCCTATCAGGAAATGAATGATGGCTTGCCTGAGCATGTGCTTCAAACCCGCATGTTATACAAGAGTTATCTGGACAACTTCCGTATCAACACGGAGAACAACCTGTGAGAATCGAGCTAAAGGCTTTTCAGGAAACCGCCGCGCGTGATATGCGAAGCCGGATTGACGAGGCGTGGTATGGAACGCGGAGAGGCCACCAGCAAGCGATCATCCTCAGCGCCCCCACCGGCTCAGGGAAGACCGCGACTGTGACTGCATTGATGGAGTGGCTTTACGCTGGCTACGACGTTTTTCCTGCCGACCCGAAGGCCGTGTTCTTATGGGTGAGCGATTCGCCGGAACTGAACCTGCAAAGCCGCGACAAAATTCTGCGCCAGTCCAGCATATTCTTTGAATATGACCTTGTGACTATCGAGCCAACGTTTAACCAAGAGCGATTTGAAGCGGGCAAGGTGTATTTTCTCAATACCCAAAAGTTGGGCAAAGATAGCCTTCTCACCCGATCTGGCGATGGGCGGGATTTCACCATCTGGCAGACCATCCAAAACACGGTTGAAGCCAGCGCCGAACATTTCTATGTGGTGATCGATGAGGCACATCGCGGCATGGCTGAAAAACCGCGCGAGATTGAACAAGCTGCCTCGATTGTGCAACGGTTTATTAAGGGCTACCCCGAAGGGGGATTGCAGCCTTTGCCGCTGGTCATTGGGATGAGCGCGACGCCGGACAGGTTTTACAAGCTGGTGCAGGGATCGAATCGGACTGTCCATTCGGTGGAAATCAGCCCACTGGATGTCAAGAATTCCGGGCTGCTTAAAGACAAACTTGTATTGTTCTACCCCGATGACGATCAACCCGCCGACTGGAGTCTTTTGGAAGCAGCCGTCAAGCATTGGATGTCATTCAGTGAGGGCTGGCGCGACTACTGTGAATCCCAGCAGATGGATCACCTCGTTGAGCCAGTGCTGGTGATTCAGGTGGAAAGCGGAACTAGCGATACCCTGACTAACACGCCACTGGATGACGTGGTCAATGTGGTGGAGCGCGTCACCGGGCGACTGCCGGAGGGAGCATGGGCGCACGCTTTTCAGGAAGACAAAGACATTAGCGCCGGGGGGCAGAGGATACGAAAGCTGGACGCCTCCAAGATTGAGCAAGACCCGCTGGTAAAGGTTGTGCTGTTCAAGATGAGCCTGACAACGGGCTGGGACTGCCCCCGCGCCGAAGTTATGATGTCGTTCCGCCCCGCCCGCGATCACACGTATATCGCGCAACTGGTCGGGCGGATGGTACGAACCCCGTTGGCACGGTCTATCGAATCGAACGAGTTTCTGAACACCGTTTCTTTGTTTTTGCCGCACTATGACTATGAGGGGCTTCAAGCTATCCTGAGCAGGCTCAATGACCCCGACCCGGACACGGGCGTGGCTGTCGAAGTGACAGTAGGGGGCGATCTGGTTTATTTGGAGCAAGACAAATCCAAGTTGGATATCTTTAGCAAGCTGGTCACTTTGAAAACCTACCGAGTCGAGCGATCCGAGAAAGCCGCGCCTATTCCGCGTGTCATGAAACTGGCTCGCCAGTTAACGGTACATGATGGGATTGACGCAACGGCTTATAAAGAAGTCAAAGATTTGATCATTGGCTCACTGACTGATGAATTAAAAAGGCTCAAGCGCAGCCCTGATTTCATTGGAAATGTCACTGCCAATCAAGAAATCGTCACGCGCGAAGTCTGGGTGGAATATGGCGAGTGGCAAGAAATTGAGACGCCCCGAACGGGACGAATTCCGGCAACACCTGAAAATATTGACGACCTGTTTCGAGAATGTGGTCGGGTGTTGGGTGGGGAAGGGCTGCACATAGAATTCTGGCGGCGACGACGCGACAAAAACGATCCCTCACGCGCCAAGTTAGAATTGTATGGAATACTCAGGGACGGGCAGGCATGGGACAAATTAACAAAAGCCTGTGAGCAAAAGATCAACGAGCTATTCGAACAGTATGCTAATTCAATCCGAGAATTAGTCACCAGTCGCCAAGAGGTCTACAACCGAATTCGCCGTTCAGGGAAAGAGCCGGGGCCGGAATTTCTCGTTTTGCCAACGTATATTTATGTTCCCAAAGCAACGACGGCCTGGGAAGAGCATCTCTATATCGAGCCGGATGACGGTTTCAAGATCGATCTCAATGGTTGGGAAGAATCCGTTTTCAAGGACGAGCGCAAGAATCCTGAATTTGCTGGTTGGTTTAGAATGCTGCCACGAAAAGATTGGGCACTGTCGATTCCATACTGGCAAGGTGAATGGAAACCGATGTACCCGGATATGCTTGTGTTCCGAAAACGCGACGGGTATATCACGATTGACTTGCTTGATCCACATAACAGCGAACTGGCTGATTCGGTGGTCAAAGCCAAAGGGTTGGTCGAGTATTGTCAACGGTATGGAGACGACTTTGATCGCATTCAACTGGTCGCTATGGACGAAGCTAATCGCCTGAGAAGACTTAATATCAAAGATGAGAATGTTCAAACTCGAATCCACGCGCTGAATGACCAAGCATCTGGCGAGCTAACCGAGTTGATCTTGGAGTTAGGAGAGACCTATGGTTAGCGAACGGCGGCGGCGGGCGTGGTAGTTGCGTTCGGCGACGCGGCGGGCGCAACGGCGGTTTGAAACGCGGAAAATCGGAAGGGCTCCTTGCAGGGGTAGACTGGAGAATCGGAATGATCCGCGCGGAGAGGCATTACCTCACCCCCTTAGCAGGGGCTAGTGGGTGGGGCATTTCGGTAACGTGGATCGCGGTTAGGACAACGGTCGGTGTTGAGCGGACAGAATCGCCTCGGCCAGGTCCTCTACAGAGGCGGCCTGGACGGCGCGAAGCCACGCCTGGCTGGTGATTGACAAACTATATTCGTCGAAGATGGCGGTGTCGCGTTGGCGGATCAAGCGTTGGCAGAGGTCATCGCTCAATAAGGCGGCTCCGATCAGCCTGTCTAAGCGGTGTCGATCATGTTTAGGGAGCACGGTTGCGCGCTTTCGTTGAGAATAGAAAGTCCACATAAACCGAGGGGCTCTCGGAAAGAGAGCCCCTCAACGTACCACCCCCCGCACTGGTTGCCGCCTATCCAGAGCCGCCGCCGCCGCCCGGCGGATTTGGCGCGAGCTTGATCGCGGGGACATTAAGCCCGTTGACGAATGCAATGAACGCCAAAATGCTGATCAGCAAAGTGATCACGGTTATGACCATGACCAACCGACGCGGATCTTCGACAAACCAATTGGCAAGTCTGAAGAACCCGCCCTTCCAAGTTTGAACGTATGTCATCATCGCCTCCAAGTAGGTATGGTTTTGTCAACCTACTATCGGCGATGGCGCTCAATGAAATGCTTAATGAAAAAGGCCACCCTCACAAGAGTGGCCCTGAATCGGCAAAGCAGTGGTATGGTTTAGGGATTGCCAGCCAGACTTTGCACCAGTCGCGTCGTCTCTGGACTGGGGGCAACCCCCAAATCATTTCTCAGGAGTTCTTTGAGGTTTACATAGCAAGTTTTCAGCTTTCCCAATTCACCAAGCGTGGCATAGCAGCGTATCATATTGCGGTAAATGTGCTCCTGGTATTGATCCACAATGAGGGCTGTTGAATACCAATCAATCGCTGCCGGGAGGTCATTGCGCGCGCGGGCGCAGTGGCCGAGGCCGACCAGCGTGTCAAGATAGGCTGCCTTATATGACTCGCGCCTGGCAACAACCCAATCGGCATCCAGTGATTGCAAGAAGTCGCCGCCATAGATGGCAACTGCTTTTTGCCATAAATCGTCCGCGCGCACATCCTGGGGAGGCAAAAGACGCGCCTGGGTCGCCCACGATTCAAATTGATGCGCGTCACAGTCGATAGGTAAATTCGGGTTGATAAAATACATTTCATCTTCAAAGGTTATGATGCTGTGACCAAGCGCTTGACGGGCGGAATGGAGCGTCGTATGGAAAAGCCCGCGTGCTTGATCCGGGCCGCTATCAGGCCAGAATGCTAGTTCAATGTCAGCGCGCATTTTGGGGCCATCAAAGAGCAAGAAGAAGAAAAGTTCGCGGGGCGCCGCTGCTTTCCAGGCAGCGATAGGGATCGTTTTCCCATTTCGCTCAACTTTCTCTTGTCCAAAAGTGATGACCTGGACGCTAAAAGTGTGGTCGGGCAAGATAGTATTAGAAACATCGATCTTATGGTTTAGTTTGCTTTGCGCCTGTCGCAGTTTTTGAACTTCGAGGGTTACTTCTACAGATTGAGAAAATTGGGGGACGTGCGTCTCAATCTTTGGATTGTTTGCCACCTCAGCCGCCAGACCTTGCGCCGTTCCCACCGCAGTAGCCAGCCGAAGCGCCATTGTGGAATATTCGTGCGTTAGCTTTTGGTCACCACAACAGGCGGCGACATACGCGCATCCGCCCAGAACATCCAGCAATTCGAAGTCTGCTTTCTGACTATGCAGGTCGTCCACGGCGATCTTCAGATGTTCGAGCGCCTGCCGAGGATCGTCGACCTCGGCGCGCGCTAACCAGAGAACGGCTGTGGACATAGCGGCTTCAAAGGCTTTGCTGTGGGCGTCCGCGACCTTGAATGCATCCTCTGCCAACACTGCTGCTTCATGTGGCCTGCCCTCCCAACGGCGCAGGGTCGAAAGACTGACAAGAATGGCGCAGTATAGACTTGGATCGTCGCTTGAAGACACCAATTGAAGCGCTTTATCATAGGCTGACTGCGCCTGCGTGCGCAAACCCAAGTCACGATTTAAGTCGCCCAGACTGGCAATCAAGTAAGCTTCTGAACTTCGGTCAGAAGAACCAGCGACCAACTGTAAGGCTTCATCAAAGGTTGAATGAGCCTCTTGATAGTTGCTGCGTTTGTGGTAGTAATACCCCAACGAAACAAGCGCGAGCGCCAGCGCGCTTTTGCCGTGCAACTTGCGCCTCAGAGCTACAACTTCCTGCAAACAAATGCCCATTTTGTCGAGTTTGCCAAGTCGCATGTACGCCAGTTGCAGGTCTTGCAGCAGATGGGAAAGTGAAGACACCAACCCCTGCTCCCGATAAATCGTGACTGCTTCCTCTAAAAAGTTTATGGCGGTTTCAACATTTCCCAAGTTAAAGTAGGACCTACCTATTATTCTAAGAGCAGGCCCTCGCAAAGAACTTTCTGAATAATTGATTACACTGTTGGCTAATTTGAGCGACTTATAATACTTGCCTCGCAGCATATAAATAAATGCCCGCTGCAGCTTGACCTTAAGAACACCCTGTAATTTCCCGATATTGTTGAAGCCTATCCGAGCGCGTTTGAGCTCGGTTTCCGCTTGCTCGTATTCATAGCGGTCGCCATGGATAATAGAACATTCATAGGATAAGTTGGGGGCAAGAACGTTTGCATCATGCAACCTTGCGCTCCAATTCAACATGGTCTTAAATTTGCCCTGTCCAAAATAAGCGACAGCAGCTTTCTCGGCGATTCTCTGTGCGTTCTTCGGTCTATTAGCTGCCATAAAATGGTCAAAGGCTTGTTCAACTTCGTCTATTTTCTCGAACCACTTTGCCGCCTTCAAGTGCAGGTTTGTAAACCTGTCAGGGTTAGAAATTCGAAGCTCCCTTTGCAGAAAGCTGCGAAAGAGATTGTGATATTCAAGTCGACCCAATAGATTTGTTAGAAAAAGATTGCGACCTTGAGCAATTCCTAACCACTCCATACTATTGGGTAGATCAAGAACTTTCTCGCAAAGTTCAGGTGTCAGGTAAGGAAGCGTTGATGAACCCAAAAGAAAGTTGCGCAACTCTGGGGGCTGGCTATTGAGCATGGGTTGGGCTAAAGCCTCAAACAAGGCTTCTGGCCCACTGCTACCACCGAACAGTGAATCGATGATGGTGTCATTACGCGGTTGCAAAGCCAATGCAATGCCAGCAGGCCAACCATCAAGAGCAGTAAGTGTCTTGGCCTGACTTTCTGAAATTGGCGCGTTTAGCATAGTCAGCGCCATGTCTTGGATTTCGTCATCGGTCATGCGCAGATCGTCCAGACCGACGGCTATGATCTCATTGCGCGCAACCATCTCCGCATAAGGCAGGTTGGGAAGTGTGCGACTGATCAGAATGGTGTGACAGCTTTCAGGGAGGCGAGCAATCAGCGTGCGCAGCCACGCTTCACAGCCAGTCGAGCCGTCGATGTGATAAACATCATCCAGAACATAAATGAAATCACTCAGGCTAGCTTCATAAATGGCATCTCCAATCAGGGTTGCCAGTTCTGACGGGGGGATGTTCTCGACGGGAGGCAGATTGCTGCTCAGGTTGCGGTCGAGGTGTTCGAAGGTCGATAGAGCGTGATGATAAAGGTTTGAAAAATCGCGTTCCCGCTCTTGAACGGAATGCCAAACGACAGGAATAGAAATTTGATTGGCAAGTTGAGAGACGATAGTCGTTTTGCCGTAGCCCGGCGGAGCCGAAACCAGCGTGAGCCTTTTTACTACCCCTCGTTCCAATTTTGCGAGAAGGCGTGGACGCAATATTGCTGATATCGATTGTGGAACATGGATATTTTGCTCTTGGGCAGTAGCAAGCATAAAGCGTCTCCCCCAAAATGACGAGTGACCGCATTATAATGGAAAGCGCCATACATTGCGCTATGGCTAATCCCACTTGTAACAATATATGATACAACCCTTAGAAACGTGAATAGTCACATGGGCTTGCACCAGTTTGGATGTTGGTTGATATCAATAAGCTGCTGCCAGGCGTTCAGGCACGTTCTCTGAGGCGGGCGTGGGCGCGGGAGAGACAGCGGCGCGAGCAGTAGATGTTTTTGGCGCGGTTGCGCTGATCAACCTGAAACGGCTCGCCGCATTCGGCGCAATCGCGGTGGAGGATCAGCGAAGGGACTCGGCGGGCAGTGCGGGATCGGCAGGGCTTGGAACAGTAGACCTGCTTGTGGGCGTTGCGCTTGTCCGGGGCAAACGTAATTCCGCATTCCGGGCAGCGGCGATCCGTGCGAGACGGGATAGGCGTGCCGCGTTGGGCGTGACCCCAGCAGGCTTTGGAGCAATAGACGTGCTTCCAGGCATTGTTGGGGCCGGGGCGGAAGCGTCGGCGGCAGTGGGGGCAGACCCGGGTGGCGGATCGGTGGGCGGCCTGACGGCAGCGCTTGGAGCAATAGCGGCGGTCAGGGGCGTAACGCGGGAATGGCATGCCACACTGGGCGCAAATCCCGGCGACGCGGGAGGCGGGGAGGACATCGGCGCGCTGGGCGGGGTCGTTCAGACGGAGGCGAACCAGCACCCGGCGGTCGAGAGTCGCATCGAAACGGTGGAGGCCGGTTTCGAGAGAGTCATTAAAAGCGCGGAGATGGCGGCGGCAGCGATCCGAACAGCAGCGCGCATTGTGACCGGGGCCGCCATCAGGGAGATGGGGACGCCCGCACCAACGGCAGAACGAGATCAGCCAGCCGCGACGCAAGCGCAGGCGCAGACGGGCGCGGAAGCTGATGCCGAATTCGGGGTCGGGGGTGTCGTCGAAGGGGCCGAAAATGCGCTCCCACTGGCGGAGGGTGTGATCGGCGCGGCGGGCCTCCTGCGCGTAACGGGCGTCATCGGAGGGGGTATGGTATCGGCGATACCAACGCTGGCGGCAGGCATCGGAGCAGTAGACGCGGGGACGCCCGCGACGCGGTTGGGAGATCGGCGCGCGGCAGGCACGGCAATGATCGGCGGCGGGCACTCGATAGGGCACACGGCGAGTATATCAGAACTTATGTTCTGTTGTCAAGGGGCGGCGTGCAAGCTTCGGTTGATCGGGGCCAGCGCGGCATACACCTCGCGGTAGCGGCGGTAGAGAGCCTCATAACGCTGCGCGTTGGCGGCGTTTGGCTCAACCACCCGGCTGATGCCGATCAACGCGTCCACCGCCTCCATGTTGGGGTAGACGCCCATGCCGACGGCCACCGCCAGCGCCGCGCCCATCGCCCCGGCCTCCAACGGATGCTCGACGATGTGCAACGGGCGGCCAATCACGTCGCTGATGATCTGGGTCCAGGTGGGGCTGGTCGCGCCGCCGCCGATGGCGTTGATCTGGCCGATGGGCAGGCCCAGCGTTTCAAGGGCCTCGATAATCCAGCCGACGTGGAAGGCCACGCCCTCCATCACGGCGCGGGCCATGTGGGCGCGGGTGTGGCCCATCGACAGGCCAATGAACGCTCCCCGCGCATAATGATCCAGCACCGGGGCGCGCTCGCCGGACAGCCAGGGGCCGAAGATCAGCCGGTCCGCGCCGGGCGGGACCGAGTCAACCATCTGGTTGATCAACTGGTAGGCGGAGATTCCCTGCGCCGCCGCCTGCTGTTTTTCAGGCTCGCAGAACACGTCACGGAACCACATCAGCGCGCCGCCGCCGGTTTCCATCTCGCCGCTGATCATCCACTTGTCGGGGTCGATATGAGCCAGCCCCCAGAAGGGCTTGTCAGGGTCGTTCTTGAACTCGTTGACTGAGACGCCGACCCAGGTGGCCGTGCCAATACAGAGGTGCGCCCTGCCGGGGGCGTTGGCCCCGCTGCCGGATTGGGCCACCGCGACATCTCCGGCGCAAATCACGACGGGGGTTCCGGCCAGCAAGCCTGTCGCTGTGGCGGCCTCCGGCGTGACTTCGCCCAACACCTGTGTGCAGGGCATGGCATCGGGGAGCTTCTCCATCGGGATGCCGAGGCGGTCGCAGGCTTCTTTTGACCACTGTTTGGTGTGCGGATCGGCGAGGAAATAGACCGACGCGCCATGATAATCAATGGCGATCTTGCCGGTCAGCTTGTGCAGGATGTACTCCTTGCAATCGAGGAGCTTGTATGTCCGCTCCCAGATGTCCGGGCGTTCTTCCTTTAGCCACAACATGCGGGGAATGGTGTCTTTGGCGGTGGGAATGTTGCCGGTATGCCTGAACAGAAAATCGGGCGTGTCGCCAGACAGGACTTCATCGGCTTGCTTGACCGCGCGGGCGTCCAGCCAACTCAGCATGGGGGTCAACGGCTGGCAGTTTTCATCCACCGGCAGCGTGTTGAACATCTGCGCGGAAATGCCAACCCCCAGAATATCGGCGGGGTCAACGCCTGCTTCCTGCATGACCAGCCGGGTGGTATCGGCGACGGCCTGCCACAACTCATCGGGGTCTTGCTCCACCCAGTCTGGTTTTGGATATTGCAACCCATAGGGGCGATAGGTCGAGTGAATGACTTTGCCCTGAAGATCAGTGATCACAGCTTTGTCACCGCCTGTGCCCGTGTCGTGCGCGAGAATGTATTTCTTCATCATGGCGCTCCTCTGAAAATAGCAATCCCCCTTCCAGGGGTTCAGCAATTAGCAATTAGCCATTAGCAGTCAGCGATCAGGAAAATAGCTCATCACTAACGCCCGGCAAAAAGGGGCATAAAAACGGCCCGAACTTAATGAAAGGTCGGGCCGCAGTTGGGTCACAAGGCTGTGTCACCGGATAATGATGCCCGGCGCGTTGAACGAACTGTGCTGCCAGACCGAAATCAGGGTTGGGCCATAGGAGATCAAGATCAGCAGGAACGCGCCGCCAACCCATATGCGCCAGCGATCCAGCGCAGCAGGAGCCTGATCCGACCCAGACAGCGCTTCCGCGAACGGGATTTCGACATCCGAGGCGCTGTCTTTGCGCGTGACCAGCGAGCCAAGCACATTAGCGAAGAACAGCGTAGCACTGATTGCCATAATCACGCCACCGATAGCCACCAACGCCATCGCGGTCTGGAAACCGCCGCCGGGCCAGTTGGCGGTCATTTGCTGCAAATAATCTGTGTAGACTGCCTGCGAGAACGGAACGCGACGCGGCGCGCCCATCAGGCCCGCCCAATGCATCCCGCGCCCGAAGAGGATCATCCCGACAAACCACATCCACGCCTGCGCCAGCGCGATAGGCTTGCTCCACAGGCGGCGCTTGGTCAGGTAGGGCAGCAGCCAGTAGGTAATGCCAAAAAACGACATGGTGGTCGCCGCGCCCACAGTCAGATGAAAATGGCCGGGAACCCAGGTGGTGTTATGCACGACGAGGTTGACATCATACGAGGCGTTCACCAGCCCGCTAACACCGCCCGCCGCAAAGATAATCATGGCCAGAACCTGCGTGGCAAAACTTGGCTCGCCCCAGGGCAGCTTGAATATCCAGCCGATCAGCCCCTTGCCGCCGCGTTTCTTGCCCGCGTATTCCAGGCTCGCCATCAACGTGAAGGCTGTCATCAGGCTGGGGAAGGCGACGATATAAGTCAGCACCCACGTGAACATCTTATAGCCTTCGGCGATGCCGGGATCAGTGAACTGGTGATGGATGCCAATGGGGGCTGAAAACAAGATGAACATCATAAAGGCCAACCGGGCCAGCGGATCAGAAAAGAGCTTGCCGCCCGCCTGTTTGGGGATCATGGCGTACCACGACACATACGCGGGCAGCAGCCAGAAGTAGACCAGCGGATGCCCAAAATACCAGAACAGGGTGCGGGCCAGCAAGGGGTTAGTGGTGTTGACTAAGCCCAGCGACCACGGAATGACAATCCAGAGCATTTCGACGGCAACGCCAATGGTGGCGATGTCCCACACAATCCACGTCGTCAGCGTTCCCACTGCCGCCAGCGGGGTCTTGACGCCGGGGTTGGCCTTGCGCCACGCGCCCCAGGTCAAAAAGAAGTTGAGCGAGTGCAGCCATGTTCCAACAACCACCGTCGTGAGGCCGATGTAATATAAGGCGCTGGGGGCTTTTAGCGGAACATAGAAGGTAAACAACACGTTCGCCTGCCCGGTGAAAATGGCATAGCCAGCCATGCCAACGCCCGCGCCCATGACGACCAATGCCAGCCAACTCAGCCAGATAACGGAGTTACGCCGAAGCGACCCGGTAAGCGTGATGAGCAGGAAACCGCTAATGAAGAGGGTTGTCCAAGTGAGGGCGGACAGGACTCCGTGCAGAGTCAAGTTTTGATAATAGCTGCCCAGACCCAGCGCTTGAATCTGGGGGTAAAAATTGATCCCCGCATGTTCCAGCGCCTGAAAGACGCCGGGCAAGCCGCCCAGCGCCAACGCCACAAACGACAGCATGACAAACACCATAGCCAGCGTTCGCTCTCGCCTATCGTCAAAAGCCATGTTGATCCCTCGCTAGGATGCGATCTGGCGCCACACGGCGGCGAGGATCACCGCCACCAGTATCAGGGCCAGAAAAATATTCGATGTCACAAACAGGCGAATCGCGCTCACGCGATCCGGCGTCTGAATCAAGCGGACGCTGCCAATCACAAACACAGCGGTCATCACGGCTGTTGGGATCAGGTAAACCCAGCCCAGAACCGGGCTGGCCGCCAAAGCTAGCGCGGCAATGGCAGCGCTGGCGGTGTGCACGAATATCCACCAAGCGGTGTTCCCGGCGGTAGCGTAAACCGGCAGCATCGGCACATCCGCAGCGGCGTAATCATCTTTGTACATCATCGCGAGCGCCCAGAAATGCGCGGGCGTCCACAGAAACACCAGGAGGGCCAGCGCGATAACGGCTGGATCAGAGGCCGCGCCAACTGCCGCCCCGCCGGTCATCACAGCGCAACTACCTGCCGCCCCGCCGATGACGATGTTCACGACGCTGCGCGGCTTCAACCAGATGGTGTACACGCCCACATAAATCAGCGCGCCAAGCCCCAGATAAAAGGCCATCATGGGGTTGGCGGGCAAAACGCTAAACACGGCAATGAAAATCATGGCAATCGCCAGCCACAATATCATGCGCGGGTGGGCAATCTGTCCACTGGCGAGCGGGCGGTCTTTGGTGCGCCGCATTTTGGGGTCGTTGTCGCGTTCCAGATATTGATTGATCGCCGACGCCCCGCCTGCCGCCAGCGCTCCGGTGACGACCAGAACGGACAGCGTCAAGAGCGAGGGAACGCCCTTTTGCCCCAGAAACGCGCCGCCCACAGAGGCGAACAGCAACAGGGAGACAACACGCATCTTGAACAAGGCGCTAACCGCCTTGAATGTCTCGCGGAAGGTCATTGGCCGCGGGGTTGCCACTGTTAATTCTGCGTCCACGTTACTTCGCTCCTGTGACAACAACCTGACCTGTCATGGTGTGGTGCAATGCGCCGCAATATTCATGGCAATAGAACTGATACGTTCCCGGCTGGTTGAATGTATGCTGCACCTGAGAAATCTGGCCGGGAATAACCATCACGTTGATGTTGGTGTCGAACACTTTGAACCCGTGAATCACATCCTTGCTGGTTAGATAAAAAGTGACCTGCGAGCCCACGGGAATTTCGATCTTGGCGGGGGAGTACTGCCAGTCCCCCAGCGTTAGATAGGCTTCATAAACACCGGGCCGAATTTGGCGCAAACCGGGATTGCCAAAATCAGGGTCGGCATCGACTGCCGCCGGGTCAATCTGCCCGGACTCGCCCGGCAAATGGATATTCAGTCCCGCCACGCTGATCAGAACCGAAATGGCAAACGCCCCCAGCATGATGCCTGACAGCCACAAAAAACCGTTTTCGTACTTGTCCATATGCATAAGGGCTTACCTCCGGGCAAGCAGTTCGCCGAAGTAGACCGACCCCCACGCGAGGGCGATCACCAGAATATACAATGTCATCAGGAATAACGTGCCTGAAGGGGCGAATTTCTTGTCAAAGTCGTCTTTGCCGCGCCGGGGCGCGTGAGGGGTATCTTCACTCATGCCCAATCCCTTTTGAACCGATTTGTAATCAATACGACTTACGCAAAACAGCAGGTTCAGTCCACGAATTACACTAATGACACTAATTTTAACGGCAATTCACTCAGATTTCGGGTGAGCGCGCTGATTTGCGTAAATCTTGATCAGGATAAAGTGGGGCGAAACACTCCTACTTATGTTGCGACAATGCAGGCACAAAAATACCATACAATTGGCGGATTGCCTAATCAGGGGTTGCGGGGGGACGCCACACCGCGTGGACACAACCTGCGGAGCGCAACAAGCCGTTCCCACTCTTTTGAGCGCCCCACGCTCGCACGGGAAACCCAATAACGTTAAGATAATCCTATTCAGTGTGGGGGAAATGATGACATCATCCAATCGTTTTCAACAGATTCGCCGGGTCCTGATTGCCACCCTCATCGCCAACATTGCCGTCGCGCTGGCGAAGTTGACTGTTGGCCTGCTAACCGGGATTCTGTCCATGGTCGCCGACGGTTTTCATTCGCTACTGGACGGCGCGTCGAATATCATCGGGTTGGCGGGAACGGCGCTGGCAGCGCGCCCCCCCGATCATGATCACCCTTACGGGCACCGGCGGTTTGAGACGCTGGCAAGCCTGATGGTGGGCGGAATGCTGCTGGTGACCGGGTGGGAACTGCTCAAAGGGGCAATCAGTCGCTTAAGCGAAGGTTCCACGCCGCACGTAGAGCCGGTCAACTTTGTGGCGATGATCGCCACGCTGATCGTCAACATTGCCGTGACGCTATATGAACGGCGGGAAGGCAAACGGCTCAAGTCTGAGTTCCTGCTAGCGGACTCCGAGCATACTCGCAGCGATGTGCTGGTGTCGCTGGCGGTGCTGGCTAGCCTGATCGCTGTTCGATTCTTTGGGCTGGGCTGGGCGGACGCCGCCGCGACGCTAGTGGTGGTCGCGCTGATCGGGCTGGCCGCATGGCGCATCGTCCGGCATTCGGCGCAGATTCTGGTTGACGCGGCTGCTATTGACCCTGACCGTGTCACCCGCATTGTGGCCGACGTGCCGGGCATTCAGGCCGTGAAGCGTGTCCGCAGCCGGGGGCCAATTGACGAAGCGCATCTTGATCTAGATGTGGAGATTGCCGCGCTAACGACCACCGCGCACAGCGACTTGATGGCCCACGAAATTCGGGAACGGCTGCGCGACCGATTGGGCGGCCTGAGCGATATTCAGGTGCATTTTGTCCCGGCGCAGAATCAATCGGCGGATTACGCGCTGGTGGCCCGCGCCGAAGGCGACGCGCTGGGGCTGGGGGTGCATGAGGTGATCGCCACCACCACGCAGGGCAAACTGGGCTTGGAGATGCACATCGAAGTTCCGCCGGAGCAGTCGATTGGCGCGGCGCACGACATGGTTTCCGTGTTTGAGGAGCGTTTGAAGAAAGCCGTGCCAGAGCTGGATCGCATTGTGACGCACATCGAGCCAGCCCACACGCTGGACACGGCGCGCACCGATGGCGGCACGGCGCATCAACTGGCGCACAAAACGGCGAACATCGCCCGAAAGCTGTATCCCAAAAATCACTGGCACGATCTGGACATTCGGGCCGAAGCCGACGGCGGGTACGCGGTCAGCATGCACTGCCTCGTCCCTGCTGACACGCCACTGGAAGCCGCCCATCGCCTCGCTGAAGATGTGGAAACTCATGTGCGGGCGACGCTGCCGATGATCCACCGGGTGACGATTCACACTGAGCCACCGGAGGAGAAGAAGGCGGCTTCAAAATCCGCCCGCGCCGGACGCGCAAAGTCAAAGTGAGAATTGAGAAGTCTGAAGCAAGAAGCAAAAACGCAGAGGTAATCCCGGCAACGAGCGCAGAGCCAGCAAAGGCAGAAGCAAGAAAACAGATTTACGGTGTTGGTGTCGCGCGCAAGTCTGAATAACCCATCTCAGCCATCCAGGGGCAAAGGACAAACAGGCCATAGGCGTCGGGGATGGGTGGGTCTTCGGGCAGGCCATTAAAGCCACGAAAATAGCCCTCCAGGCCGGTCAACTGGCGCATGGCCGCCGGGGACAGGTCGGCATCGCCCACCGCGATGGCGTGGATGTGGATCGGCGAATTGGGGCCAAGCTCGCCAACATCGCGCAGCCACGCGGCAAACCCGGCCTCACGAAGGGCCAGTAAAATCGTGGGAATATCATCGTAGAGGATGTCGGAAAAATCGGCCAGATTGCGCACCGAGATATCGACCGCGCCGCCACCATCATGCGTCCCAAAGCTGGCGTCAAAGCCCGGCGTGTACGATCCCTGTGTGATGGCTTTGACCAGATCGTGCGGGCCGCCATAAAGCGTTTGGGCCCACGTCAGCATCGCCAGGGTGCGCTGATTGACCGTCATGTCCGGCGTCACCAGAATCCGGGCGTAATCATCAACAGGCCTCAGACAGCCAAAAGGGGTCGGCTGGGGCGATGGCGTGGCGGTGGGCGGAACAGGCGTGACGCTGGGCGGCGGAAGGCTGGCGATGATGCTGGTCGGGATAGGCGTGGCGGCCAGCGTCGGATCGCTGACGGCCGTGGCGCTGCTGCCCGCGTTGCAGGCCAGGGCTATGACCGCCGCGAAAGCGCCAAACACAAGAGCGCCAAACGGGCGATGGGGATGGTTGGGCAATCGTTTCAAAGCGTCAGGTCTTTCTAGGGCTGATCAATGAATCGGACGACGCGGGCCGGGACGCCAACCACGACGGCATGATCGGGAATATCGCTGTTGACGAACGCGCCGCCGGTGACACGCGCCCCCTGCCCAACTGTCACGCGGCTGTTGACGCTGGCGCCCATTTCTATAACGACATTCGGGCCGATCTGAACGTGGCTGGAAATCTTCGCGCCCTGTCCCACATAAACGTTGCGAGCCAGTTTCGCGTCGTGGTCGATGCTGGCGCCGAGGTTGAGCAGCCCGCACGGGCCGATTTCAGCGCTGGCGCTCACCGTCGCTCCCTCACGGATGACCGTCCCCTCGCCAATCTTTGCCAGCGACGAGATGACCGCGCTGGCATGAATCACAGACAAGAACAGAATATTTTGCGCTTCCAGCGTTCGCATCAGGCGGGCGCGCGTTTCCATCAAATCCGGGCCAAGCGCAAAGACCGCCCGCAGGCCGCGATGTTTGTCGGCAAGCTGAGGAATGATGTCGTCATCGCCCAGTATTTTGAGCGTCACGCCTTCATCGAGGCTACGCTCGCTGACCCCTAACGCTTTGTCGGTGCAGCCCAACAGCGTCACATCCGGGCGCGCGCTCAGGATTTCATGCAAGATGGCCGCAAAGCCGCCCGCGCCAATCATCACCAGAGGAATGCGTGGTTGAGCCATAGCGCCCTCCTAAAGACAGTTCCGAGTTCCGAGTGACGAGCGGCGGCTGTTGGGTGGAGACTTCGCCCGCGCCAGATCATAATTTGACTTGTTCAGGCTCGGCGGCGCGGCTGGCATGGACGATCAAAATCCCGCTCAACACGACCACCCCGCCGCCCATCTGCCACACTTCAGGATACTGCTGGAAGATGATCATTTGCAAGAGCGTGGTGATCACCGGCTGGCCGAGCAGCGTCACGGTGACCAGCGAAACGGGCAGATGCCCGAAAGCGTAATTGACGAGCATCCAGCCGCCCAGATGAGACAGCAAGGCCATCGCCAGCAGATAGGCATAGGTTTGAAGCGGCAGCCCCAGCAACGAGTGGCCGAAGACCAGCGAGACAATCAGCAAGATCGCCGCGCCGACGCCTGCGTAGACCCACATATAGGTTAGCGTGTCCAGCAAGGCTCGCGCCCGATGGGTGATCAACTGGTAGGCGGCATAGGTGACGCCTGTCACCAATCCCAACCCATTGCCCAACCCGGTGTCCAGCCCTTGCGACAGGTCAAGACCGACGATCAGCGCCGCCCCGACCACCGCCACCGTCAAGCCAACCCAGTACAGCGGGCGCAGTTTTTCTTTGAAGATGAGCCATGCGCCGAGCGAGACCCAGATCGGGGCGGTGTTGCCCAGCAAGGTCGCCATGCCGGGGCCGATGAGCAAGACGGCAGTGTTCCAAGAGACCAGATCGGCGGACATAGCGACCCCGGCAGCCGCCCCTAATCCGATTGCCAGGGGCGACAGCCGCAATCCCTTGCGGCGGCGATTGACCAGCACGGGGGCCGTCAGGACGCTGAAGGCAATCGCCAGCCGCCAGAACCCGGCCACCTCGCCAAACGTGTTGGCGAGCGCCACAAAAATGCCGTTGAAACTAATAACAACCATGCCAACAAGAAGGATTGCCAGCGCGCGGGGGTTGGGAGACGCAGGGCGAAGCGCGCTGGCGGAAGGGACGCTCACGGGGCGCTCCATTCATTTTACGCAGGCGTTTGAGCAAAGGCCCTAAAACTGTTCCGAATACACCATGCCCCTGTGCGGGGGCGCAATCTCATGGGTGTCGATTCGGAAAAGCGGCTCGGTTTCGGAAATTCCTTTGAGTTCGACAGGCCCCAAAGGGTTGATAACCTGGCGGATATGGTCGGGAACGCCATCAATGAGCATACTTTCGGTGATGACGATTTCGCCATCCTCCGCAACCTCGACGAGGCGATGGGCCAGATTGACGGCTTCGCCGACCATCGTATAAGTCATGCGATGCTGGCCGCCGACATGCCCCAGCACCACCAAACCGCGATTGACGCCAACGCCCATGCCCAGATTGATCTGTTCGTCACGCAACAAAGTTCTCATCCCATCAAAGCGCGCGTTCATCGCCACCGCAGCCAGCACGGCGGTCTGGCTGGCCTTAGGCTGGGCATAAGGCACATTAAAACTGATCATCAGCTCGTCGCCGGCTGTGTTAAAAACCAACCCTTCATACTCGTTGACCACTTCCATCATTTGCGAAAACCAGTCGTTCAAGATGGTCAAGGCGAGATTGGGAGGCTGCTCGACAGTCAGGCGGGTGAAGCCGCGCAGATCGGCGAACAACACCACCGCGTCGCGCATTTCGCGCCGGGTCAAAATATCCGGGTCGCCCAGAATACGCTCGGCGAGCGTCGCGCTCATATAGCGCGAGAAAGTGTCGAGAACGCGGCGGGTGGCCGCTTTCTCGTGATCGACCCGAATGCGCTCGGCGTCACGCAACCCGGTGATGTCCTGCCATACCAAAACACAGGTGTCATCAGCCATTGGCGAGAGGCTGATGTTGTAGACCGGAGGGGCTTCGTGATCGATGTATTTAAGCGTGGTCACGGCTGAAATGGGCGTGCGGCGCTCCCAGGCGCGCATCAGCATATCGTCCACAGACAAGCCAAATATCACCCCGGCGGGGACGCCAATGGCACCGCCATCGAGACGCAAGGCTGATCCGGCTGCGGGGTTGAAGCGCAGGATATGACCCTGCCGATCAACGATAAGAATCGGGCAACCAAGCCCGTTAATCACTTCAAGTTCAGATAACCTATAATCAGCGCTTGCCATTACGTCTCCCCTTCATCCCCCCATTAACCGCCGATGCTACGCCCTCTTGGCTGACTTTCTGCCGCCGATGATCCTGTCCAATTCGTCTAAAAACCTGTCAATCTCGGCGACAGTATTGTAGTGCGCGGCGCCCACGCGCACCATGCCTTCCGGCTGGCGGCCCAGCGCCGTCATAACTTCAAGCGCGTAATAGTTGCCATCCCAAACATAGATCATGGCCTTGCCCAACGCGGTCGCTACCTGCAAGGGCGTTTTGCCCTGCACGTTAAAAATCACGGTCGGAGTCCGTTCGCCGAGCGCGTCCATATCCATAATTCCGGCAATGGTCACTTTGTCGATGGCCTGCAACCCTTTGAGCAACCGCTGGCTTAAGATTTGCTCATAGGCTCTGGTAGCGAACATGGCCTGTTTGAGCTGCTTGCGCCGCCCTTTGAAGCCTTTGGCCTGCGGCGCATAGGCTTCGCCAAACTCCTCGCCGACCGCCGCCAGATATTCTATTGCTCCAATCACCCCTGCCAGCCCTTCATGATTCTGCGTGCCTGTCTCCCAGCGCTCCGGGGCTTCGTCCGGGGCGGGGCGAACTTTGTAGGCAGGGAGCGATTCGAGATGTTCTGTTTTGCCGTATAACACGCCCACATGCGGCCCAAAGAACTTGTAAGCCGAACAGGCGAGGAAATCACAGTCGAGCGATTGAACATCAATGGGGCCATGCGGGGCGTAATGCACCGCGTCGATGTAGCTCAATGCGCCCGCAGAACGGGCAATTTGCGCCACCTGCCGGGCGTCATTGACCGTGCCCAGCGCGTTAGAGGCGTATGAACAGGCGATAAGCTTTGTTTTGGCAGTGACCTGTTTCTGCAGATGATCCATCCGCAGCCGCCCCGATTCAACGTCCCACTCGGCGAACTTGACCTTCAGGCCATGATCGCGGGCGATCAGCAGCCAAGGCGAAACATTGGCATCATGATCCATGCGGGTCAGAACGATTTCGTCGCCTTTATGGAGTGTTTGCCCGACGGCCCGGCTAATGTGCATGGTCAGGGTGGTCATGTTCTGGCCAAAGACAATGTTCTTTGGGGAGGGAGCGTTCAGGAAATCGGCCATTGCCACGCGGGCATCCCAGATGGTTTGATCGGTCAACTGGCTGGTGTGAAACGCGCCCATGTGATTGCTGTTGGCGGTGACAAGATAGTCGCGCATCGAGTCAATCACCTGCTGCGGAACCTGAGTTCCGCCGGGGTTGTCCAAATAGACCGGGGAAAGCCCTTTGACGGTTTGCTTGAGAGCCGGGAATTTGCGGCGGACAGCGTTGACGTTGAAGCGCGGCGCGGCGGGCATGAAAACTCCAATGGAAGCGAGAAGGCGAAAGTGAAAAGGTGAAAGGCAAAAGATAAAAGATAAAAGGCAAAAGCATTTAGGGGTGATTGTAATCGGGATGAGGCGGATTGTCACGCGCGCGTTTCGAGAAGGCGCGCCAACGTCGTCATGCTTTTGCGACGACTCGGTCGGGGAGAATCTTGAACAGCCGACGGGTTTCGCCGGGCCGCCCCTCGTAGATTGGCTCGCCATCGTATTTTAGCGACATCTTATTGATATGCTCGCGCGCGCCGTCAGCTTCTTCGACAATCGCCACGACGCGCCCGCGAATGGATAAATATCGGAAGGGGCTATCGGGGTCCTGAATGGTCATCCCCACCTGAGCGCGGGCGGCCATATTGCTGGATTTGAGATAGGCCGCCGAAGAATTGATCAGGATATGCTCGCCGTCGTAGTCCACCCAAACCGGAGTGACATGCGGGCCGCCGTCTGGCATCAACGTCGCCAGAAAACAGTAAGCCCTTTTTTCGAACAAATCGAGATGCGAATCAGGAACACGTTCCGCCATGCTGATTACTCTCCTGTGCGCGTCAAAGCGAACCCTCGAGAATCATAACCTGCCATTCTAAGCATTTCCATCGCGTGTTGAGGCGGGCGATTTGATCACCAGCCACTTTTTTCAAAAATCAGCTTCAAAAAGTCGGCGCGCTCTTCAGGCGTCATCGGGCGCGGCTGGCTGTAGTCTTCCATGATCCCGGTGAACAGCATGACCGAGATCAGCCGCCCTTTATAAAAGATATATTTGTCGGCGAACATCTGGCGGTTTTCGATAAAGTCCATCTGGTCAAAGAAGAGATTGCCCACGCCATAATGGATAAAGCTGGTTGGGGTGATAGCAAAGCCCTGCGGGACATGGGCCTGACTGCCGCTGACAATATCCGCCCCTGCATCGGCGAGCGCCTGAAAGTCAGGGACTTGCTGCTTTTCCGGGGAGTAACTTTGCAATTCGTGATACTGCACAGTGGCGATAACGACATCGGCCTGACCGCTGGATTTCAGATCGGCGATGGTTTGCCTGATCCATGCCCAATCATCACAGGGAGCCGCGCCGGGGGTCTCGGTGGTAGCAAAGGCTTTGAACGGCCCGGCAGAATTGCAACCCACAAAGGCGATGCGCGTTCCATCGGGGGCTACGAGAGTGCGGGGCTGTTTGGCTTCGTCAACTGTGCGCCCGCCGCCATAGTAAGGCACACCGGCCTGATCATACATATCCAATGTATAGAACGTTGGCCTAATCGAGTAATCGTTGTTGTGGTTGCCCGTTAGCTCGACAATATCCACATCAATTTGCTTGAGAACATCGAAGTATTCAGGCTTAGAGCAAAACTCGGTCGCGTTGAGATCGGGCGGCGGGCATTTGGGCGTGAACGAGACTTCGTTGCTGACGTGAAGAATGTCTTTGTCAGCGAAAAAGGGGCGAATATTCAGCGAAGGGAAATCCGCGCCCTTGTTCTCGATAAACCATGCTGTCGAACGGGTGAGAGCCGTTGTGCCAGTGAGGATGACGACCGTAATTTTCGACGGGTCGCGGTTTGTTGTTTGCCAGACTGGCTGGAGCAGCCTGAGAGCCTGATCGCGGCTCTCTTCGGAGGCAAGCGCGCTTACCCGGATCACGAGGGGATACGAGTCAACGTCAAAATGCTTGTCGAGCGGCGACTGCCCATCAATGCTCAAGACTTTCCAGCGCGGATCCAATTGGTCAAATGGCACAATGCTAATGGTTGGGCGATTATTCCAAGCTTCATCGATGAGCGAACCGGCGGTCGTGGCGAACGTGCGCCTGTCTTGGCCGAGGATCAACTCCACGCTGCCGGCAAGGTCATCGGAAACGACAAAGCGGGGAGGGGCATCAAATCCGGGCAAAGACACAGCGGTTCCCTGCCGGTATGATCGCAGATCTGACCAAGACACATCATCCACCGTCGTAGGAAAAGGGGCCACCAGAGCCAGAATGATGGTTGACGCCAGAATTGCATTTGGCATAGGCTCAATCGCAATGCGAATGCTGGCGTCATCCTGATAGTCTGTGAACTCATAACCCGCTACTGACAGCGCGCTCTTCAAAGGTTGTGAAAACGATTGTGGTATGCTGGCATGCACCCATGCGCGAAGCGGAACCGGCGTCGCTGCCAGTGTGGACGCGGGCGACTCTGCGATTGGCGTCGTTTCGGCTGGTCGCGCCAATGGCGAACAGGCTATCAGAGTTATGCATGTCGCTAGAATCGCAAAACGCCTGATCATCACCAACCCCCCGCATAAAAGCCGAGATACTCGGCGAGATGGGCCTGCCAGTAGGCCGTGTCGCCTTGACCGGGCTGGCTGACGTAGGTGTGCGGGATAGCGCATTCAACCAGCGCCCAATGCAGATCGGCGGTCGGGTCGGACATCTCGTCTTCTGTGCCGCAATCAACATAAATCCGCAGCCCGGAATCCACTGAGAGCGACCGCGCCAGCGAAACCGGGTCGCGCCGGGCAAAGGCCTCCTTGTCCCCCAGACCAAAAATCCAGGGCGGCCCGCTATGCCACTCGTCAAACAGAGCAGGGCTGTGGACGCCCACCGCGCCAAATTTTTCAGAGGATTGGAAAGCCAATACTGCCGCGCCTGCTGCGCCCATGCCCAGCCCGCCAATCGACAACCCTGAGCGCCCCGCCCTGACACGAAAATTTTTTTCGACATAGGCGAGCACGTCGTACAGGATATGCTCGCCGTATTTGCCATAGCCTTCCAGCGCGCCCGCGTATGTTTCGGGGTCGAGCTTGATCAGCGAGGAAAAATCGTCCTGTGGATCGGCAGCGTCCACAAAGAAACTTTTGTCCCCCTGCGGAAACGCGGCGATAAAGGGCGGAACGCTCCCGGCGTTGATCAGGTGGTCGGCGAGATCGTGAAATTGCAGGCGGCCTGTCCAGAAACGCTCATCTTCTCCCCAGGGATGCAGGAGAACAACAACCGGGTAGCGCATCTGAAAATCGTCATAGCGGGGCGGCAAATAGACATGCAGACGCATCGGCTTTTTGAGCGCGCGGCTGGGGATGGCATGATCTTGAAGTTGTCCCTGCGGAGGCATAAGCACAGCTATTATCGGCAAAAAGATGGCGAACGCGAATAGTCAAAAGCCTGCGAGCACCATTACCCCCAAGCTGGCATGGCGCAACAACAAACATCTACCCGGCCAGGCTCCACTTAACAATCGAGGCGGCCCGCGGGCCGCCTCGGCAAGAGTCTATGACGCCGTTTAGCCTTCGGTCTTAAGAGCCAGAGCGTCATTGGGGTCGATCTTGATGCCCGGCCCCATCGTCGGGGTGACTACCAGCTTTTTGATGTAAACACCTTTGGCGGCGGCTGGTTTGTTGATCCGAATAGCCTCCATCAAGGTCGAGAAGTTGTCCATCAATTGATCGACGGTGAAGCTGCGCTTGCCAATAGGAACGTGCATATTGGCTGTTTTGTCGTTGCGGTATTCCACGCGGCCAGCGCGGGCTTCTTCAATCGCGCGGCGCAGGTCATCCGGGGCGACGACTGTTCCGGCCTTCGGATTAGGCATGAGGCCGCGCGTCCCGAGCACCTTGCCCAGCTTGCCGAGCTTGCGCATCATATCGGGCACGGCAATCGCCACGTCAAAATCGAGAAAGTTTTCCTTTTCAATTTTGGCGACCAGCTCATCGGAGCCAACCAGATCGGCCCCGGCGTCCTTAGCGATTCTTTCGGCGTCGCCTTCAGCGAAGACCAGAATGCGGACGGTCTTGCCCAACCCGGCGGGCAGCACAATCACGCCACGCAACTGCTGTTCGGCGTGGCGCGGGTCGATGCCGAGCCGCATATGCACGTCGATGGTTTCATCGAACTTGGCGGCGGGCAAACTCTTGAGCATCTCGAACGCTTCACGCGGGCGGAAGACCTTGTCCTCGACCTGTGTGGCGGTCGCGTCGATATAGCGTTTTCCATGTTTAGCCATTGGGAATCTCCTGTGGTATTAGCAGGGCGAGTTGAGCCGCCCCTCCCACACTTGTTGCGGGGAAACTAATCAGCGATCAAAACGCCCATGCTGCGGGCGGTTCCTTCGACCTGAAGCATCGCGGCTTCGATGTCGTTGGCGTTCAGGTCGGGCATTTTGACTTCAGCAATCTGGCGCACCTGAGCGCGAGTTAGCTTGCCGACTTTGTTGCGGTTAGGCTGATCCGAGCCTTTGTCGATGCCCAGCGTCTTGCGAATGATCGAAGCGGTGGGGGGCGTTTTCAGGACAAAGGTGAACGACTGATCCGAATAGATCGTGATCTCTGCCGGAACAATATCGCCCATGCGGCTGGACGTGCGCGCGTTGTATTCCTTGCAAAAATTCATCAGGTTGATGCCGTGCTGGGCCAACGCGGGGCCAATCGGGGGCGCCGGGTTAGCCTTGCCCGCTTCAATTTCCAGCTTCACAATTGCGATGATCTTCTTTGCCATACAATTCTCTCCAACAAGGTTTGATCAGTTCAAAATGAGAGCGAGGACATGCCTCGCCCACCGTCGTCAAAAAAATCAGGGGGGCGTGTTTCCCCAGCCGTTTTAGGTCTTCTCGATCTGCAAGAAGTCCAGCTCGACAGGCGTCTCGCGCCCGAAGAAGTTGACCATCACGCGCACTTTCGCGCGCTCCATGTCAATTTCGGCGACTGTGCCCGGAACGTCGTTGAACGGCCCGTCGATGATGCGGACTTTCTGGCCGGGCTTGAAGGTCACCTTGACCACTGGCGCTTCGGCTTCCATGCGCTTCATAATCTGAGCGACTTCTTCATCGCGCAGCGGGGTGGGCTTGTTGCCCATCCCAACAAACCCGGTAACTCCGGGGGTGTTGCGCACCACATACCACGAGTCTTCATCCATCTCCATCTCGACAAGGATGTAGCCGGGAAACACCCGCCGCTCGACATTGCGGCGCTTGCCATCCTTGATCTCGATCTGCTCTTCGGTGGGGACGACGACATCGTAAATCTTGTCCTGCATCCCCATCGTTTCGATGCGCTGCTCAATCGCGTGGCGCACTTTGTTCTCATACCCGGAGTAGCAATGCACCACATACCAGCGACGACCCTCGTCAGCGGTTTCGCCGGGCGGCATATCTTCAAAATCGACGCCCGAATCCTTCATCCGCCGCCGGGGAGATTCGGCGACAACCTCGGTTGGGACGAGTACTTCTGCGTCTTTCGTCTTCTTTTTTGCCATAAGGGATATTCTCCCTTCCCCTCTTACGAATGCCTGACCTACAGGATGAGGGCGGCAAGCTGATGGAACAGAAAGTCGAGCGCGCCAAGGAAAATGGCAGCGACCGACGTCGCGCCCCACACAATCAGCGTCAGGCGGATAGATTGTTCGCGGGTGGGCCAGCTTACCTTGCGCAATTCTTCGCTGGTTTCCTGAAAATAACGAATAATCGCGTTCTGGCTGCGAACGCCCCGCCGCGCGCCTGCGTCCCGCTGTGGGATGATCCTACGCTTGGACTCTAGCTGCTTGGATTTTTGCACACTGGCCTGCTCTTTGTTCCGTAACACGGCGCACCATTCATTCAAAGGTCTACGGGCAAGACACCGCCATGAAAGCGGTGTCTTGAGGAAATTCAGGCAGGCGAGGCAGGAATTGAACCCGCAGCCTGCGGTTTTGGAGACCGCTGCTCTGCCAATTGAGCTACTCGCCTACAACAAACACTGCTCTGATTATATCACAGAGCAGCGTGTCGTTGAAAGAGCTTTACTTTGTCTCGCGGTGCAACGTGTGTTTGCCGCACCGTCTGCAAAACTTCTTTAGCTCGATACGCTGGGGGTCGTTGCGCCGCGATTTCTCAGTCGTGTAATTGCGTTCGCGGCACTCGGTGCACTCCATTGTGACTACCGGTCGAACGTCTTTTTTAGCCATGACATCCTCAACATCTGAAATCCATCAGAAGAAGTTGCCCTCTTCCGATGGCAAGTACTGTAATTATTCGAAAATCTCGGTAATGACGCCAGCGCCGACGGTCAGGCCGCCTTCGCGGATGGCGAACTTGGAACCCTTCTCCAGCGCGACCGGAGCGATCAGGGTCACGGTCATCTTGGTGTTGT
>Ga0210377_10000547_pt1 | contig 36194 bp, 33 predicted proteins | sample PLM4_65_b1redo_FD_155480 | JGI IMG/M metagenome (GOLD analysis project Ga0210377, IMG submission 155480) | Groundwater sediment microbial communities from an aquifer in East River, Colorado, USA - PLM4_65_b1 redo | ecosystem: Environmental > Terrestrial > Soil > Riparian zone | place: USA: East... | reverse complement strand
ACCTATGTCCGTCACCGGCGCAGTCATGCGTAAACTTCTTCATATCGTTTTTGGCGTCTGGTCATCCGGCTTGCCGTTTGACCCCGCTTATTCACACCAATCTCTGGCTTTTGCTTGACTTTCAAGACGGTATCTACTCGAACGGGGCTGGCGGCCCCAACTCCGCGGGATAATTAACGGCAGTTCTGAGTACTGAGTTCTAAGTACTGAGCACAGAGAAACTGCCAGCCTGTGGGCGGTGGACTGACAAGGGAAGCCTCATCACCGAGGCCCGCGCCTCCGGGGGCGAATGCGGTTGCAAAGCCCGTCCGTGCGGTAACCCAAAGGCAAAGACAAAATCTTGAACCACAAAGCTCACAAAGGACACAAAGAAACATAAGGTTTGAAAACAAAGAACGACAACTAGAACTTATGTTCGGATGATATTATAGGGCAAAAAAAGATTTGTCAAGGGGATTTTGTAGCACGTTTGGTCTACAAAATCCAACCCAATGCAAACCGCAGTATTCTCAATAAAAGCAGGACGTATCACCCCTGCCTATGGGAGAGGGCCAGATTTTGCGTAGGAATAAGCCGCCGGGTGTATACTCCTGCCACTGAATTTTTCCGATGAAGACTCTCTCCGTTATGACAGATTTCCATGCTGACGCACGACTGTTAATTGCTGACAATGACCCTATCAGCCGCGCCGCGCTTGACAGCCGCCTCCGCGAGGCCGGGTTCTCCCATATCCACGCTGCCCAAAACGGGCAGGAGGCTTTAGACGCTTTCGAGCAGGCAATACCTGATTTGATTGTGCTTGACGTGACGCTGCCGGACGTGGACGGGTTTCAGATCACCCGCCGCATCCGCGATGATTACCCCGACTTGTATATCCCGATTATCCTTGTCAGCGGTCTCCTAGAGCCGCAAGAACGCGCGCATGGCATTCAGGTTGGGGCGAACGACTTTATGAACAAGCCGTTTGACGGCGACGAACTGGTGGCGCGGGTGAAATCGCTGCTTAATCATAAGCAGGCGGTTGACCAGTTGGAGAACGAACGGGCTCGCATCGCCATTTTGTATGAAATAAGCCAGGCGTTCAACCTGCTGGATTACGAACGAATCATCAGCAAGATTGTGTCGCTGACCACCGAACTGACGGGCGCCGCCAAAACGATACTGGTTCCGCTTGACGAAAACGGGCGCTTCCGCCAGAAGTTTGTCGCACGGCGCGGCGAAGACACCCACACCGCCAGCCAGATTGATCCTCAAGCGTTGACGCTGGGGCTGCTGGGCTGGGTGATCCAACACGCGCAACCCGCGCTGATCAATGATGTCAGCCACGATAATCGCTGGGCGCAGCTTGAAGACGACCCTGACATTGCCGGGTCAGTGATTGGCGCTCCATTAATGAGAGCCGATCAGGCTATCGGCGCGCTGCTGGTGATTTCACCGGAAACCAACGCCTTCAGCCCGGAGCAACTTGAGCTGCTGGCCGCGATTAGCAGCCACGCGGTGATCGCGCTCGAAAACGCGCGGCTGTTTGAGGAAGCCCGCCGCGAGCGCGCCCGCGCCGAAGGGCTGTTTAACCAGATTGGCAGCCCGGTGATCGTCGTTGATCCGCAGGGGAACATTGCGCGGAACAACCCCACCGCCGATCAGGTTTTTGGGCTGGACGCCAGCACAATTGGCCGCCCGTTGAGCAGCGTGTTCAGCCTTTCGCTGGCCGACTTATTACGGCGAGCGCAGGAGCGCGGGCAAACCGTGTCCGGCGAGTTCACGCCGCGCGGCAAGACTGGCATAGAGCGACGATCTTATAACGTCAGCATTTCGCCGATTGAAGACGTTGGCCATATGCTGGTCTGGCAGGACATCACAGGCATCAAGGAAAGCGAACGTGTCCGGCTGGACAGCGAGCGCGCAGAAACGCAGCGCATCCGTGACGCCTTTTCCCGGTATATGAGCGCGACCTTGATGGAGCGCGTTCTGAATGACAAGGACATTCTTGATCGGCGCGAACGGCGCGACGCTATCGTCTTGTTCGCCGACCTGCGCGGCTTCACCCGCTTGACGGTGGAACATCCGCCTGACGCTGTGGTGTCCTTGATCAACGATCACTTCAACGAGATGATGGAAATCATCGACCGTTACGAAGGGCTTGTCTTTGACATCACCGGCGACGAACTGATGGCCGCTTTTAATGTGCCGTACGACCAGACCAATCTCAACCAGCGCGCGCTGGGATCGGCGGTCGCGATGCTGCGGCGTTTCGCGCAGATCAAGAAACGGTGGGCCAAAGGCGGCATGGAAGTAGGATTGGGGATTGGAATCAATCGCGGCCCGGTGGTGCTGGGGCATATTGGCGGCAAAGCGCAAATGACCTATTCGATGGTTGGGCAAACAGTCAACATCGCTCACCGGCTGGTAGAGTTGGCCGAGGACGCGCAGATCATTGTCACGCCGGAACTTCTGGCCGACGGGCTGCTCGATCCGGCAGGCGTCACGGTCGAAGAGATGCAGCCACGCCCGGTCAAAGGCCAAAAAGCGCTTCAACGCATGACGCTTCTGACATTAGCTTCAACGCGCGTTCGCGGAAAGGCAAAGCATGAAGATTAGAGACTGGGGCGTTTTCACGCTGCTGGCCGCCATCTGGGGGTCATCGTACCTGTTTATCAAGATCGGCCTGAACGACCTTCAACCATTCACGCTGGTCGCCGTGCGACTGGCGCTGGGGGCGGCGGGGATGTGGATCATTGTGGCTGTGATGCGGCTGCCCCTGCCGCGCGACTGGAAGACTATCGCTAAACTGAGCCTGCTGGGTTTCACCAACACCACGCTTCCGTTTGTGCTGATCACGTGGGGCGAAACCCGGATCGATTCAGGGGTAGCCTCGGTGTTGAACGCGACCGTCCCGTTGTTCTCGCTGATCATCGCCCACTTCTTTTTGGAAGACGAGAAAATCACATGGCTGCGACTGGGCGGGCTGACGACCGGGTTTCTGGGAATCGTGCTAATCTTCAGCGAGCATATCGGCGACATTTTTGGCGGCGGCGACGCAGGAAGCGCGATGACATTACTGGCGCAACTGGCGGTGATCGGGGCGTCTGTCGCTTATGCCGGGTCGAGCGTGTTCGCCAAGACTCAGGTCAAGAAAATCCACCCGATGATGGTCGCCGGATTTCAACTGGGCAGCGCGTTTGTATGGAGCGCCATCAGCGCCGTCGTTGTGGAGTGGCCGCTGCAAATTCAGATGAGCAATCAGAGCGTGTTCGCGCTGGCATGGCTGGGCATTTTAGGGACGTGCATCGCCTATGTTATCTATTTTCATTTGATCAATGTGTGGGGCGCGACTCGCACAACGCTGGTGACTTATTTGATCCCGGTGTTGGGCGTGAGCCTCGGCGCGCTGGTACTGGGCGAGCAGGCTGATTGGCGGCTGTTGGCTGGCTTCGCCCTGATCGCCAGCGGCATTGGGCTGGTGAACGCCAGACGCCCGTCGCAGCCAGCGCCGAAAGAAGCGGCCACGCCTGAAACCGCCGAGCTATCCGGGTAGGGTAGAGCAATCGTAGGGTACAATCAGGCAACACTGATTGACAGCCATAATTGACTTGCCTTATACTGTAGTCACTATGAACAGAGGAAGCGTCAAAACGCCTGTTTCATCGCCCGGATAGCAACACGCAGCGCGCACGCCTGCGTGTTTTGCGTTTATGCAGCAAAAACGTTTTCAATCGACCTTCAACAGTTCACAAGGAGGCATACATGGATAGTGGAATGATTGGCAAGATCGAAAAAGCCAAGCGGTATGCTGAAGAGCGCAACCGTGTGCGTTTTGACCAATTCACGGTCACGTTTGACGGAGCGAATAATCCGCACACGGTGACCTTCACCGACGCGACGTGGCTGTGCGATTGCGAGTTTTTCCACACCCATGCCACATGCAGCCATACGATGGCCCTTGAGCGCATTCTCGAAGGGATGGTGCCTGAGAAGGTAGCCTAGCGCCGTATACAACCGAATATGCTCAACAGACCAGAGGCTTCTTAAATGAGAAGCCTCTGGTTCGTTTCCCGGCAAGCGGCAATCTCAATGTTGATTATTGCGGAAGGCACCAGTGGTTCCACAACGGCCATTCCTGATACGGATTAACAGCCTCGCCGGGAGCGTAAGAGACACGCCCGCGAAAAACGATCTGAAGCGTCGCCAGCCGGTGGCCCTCTGGAAGATTCTGGTTGACGTTATATTGCTGGCAATAATAAGCGCCCCACGCTTTGAGGAGCTGGTCATAGCGATAATCCATCAAGTTGTTTTCATATTTCTTCCAGCGAACGTCGGGGCCAAAGTAGACGCGGTAAGGAATGAGGCTGACGGGCTTCCCCGTCCGCAGATCAAGCACAGTCCCATCTTCGAATGTTCCGGGAATGATCACCCAGCCATCATAAAGGGTGGGAAACGGGGCAAACATGGCCCAGTTCTGCCAAAAGCCTGTGAACAAGATCGCGTCGGCCTCGAACGGCGTCACTGGCTGGCCTAATCGCAGCCCGAGGAAATTCGCCGAAGACAGGTTCCAACGAATGATGATGATCATCAGGGCCGCCAATATCAGCGTGACTAAACCGGTCGCGGCGGCGCTGCTCCAACGTCCAACGCGGCGGCTGAGGGAAAGCGGCGCGTACGGCGCGGCTATGTCGTCCGGGGCGGGAACAATCGCGCGGCGGGAGTAGGCGGAGAGCAAGAGCCAACAGGCAGAACGGACAAATTTCAGCCGGAGCGCCCACACCCACATCCGGCTTAACGGCAGGTGGCTGGCAGCCAAAACCCATGCATAACGCCCTACCTGCCGATGGCCTGCCGAGTCTTCCACATGCCAACCATCAGCCGATTCGTCTAACTGAATCACTGACCCATTGATCGCTATCTCGCTGTTCCGCGTCGCGGCCAGCAGCAGCCACAGCGGGCTGCCGGGCGGGGGAACGCCGATGCTGATCGGCTGCCCTATACGCCGCAAAGCCGCGCCCGCCCGGACAATCCATTCGGGCTGAAAGAACAACAGATACGAGCAAATCATCACCATCGAGAAATTGCCAATCGACATGGTGGCAGCGATGCCGCCATGCAGCAGCGTCCCCAGCGCCAGAGCCAGCAAGCGCAGGGCAGGCTGAAACACGGGCGAGAAGACCAGCAGCGGGAAAGCTATCTCGGTGAAAAGCGTTTGATAATCGACCCATCGCAACAAAAAATCTGGCGCAAGCTGCGACATCCAGTCGCCGGTGGGCAGGGTGTGCGATTTAAGCTGCAGGGCATAATGCAACGCTTCTCCATTGGCCCACGCCGACGCCCCGCCGGGAAGTTTCAGAATTCCGGTAAAGAAATACACAATGGCGATCTGTATCTGGGCCATGCGAAGCGGGAAGGCGTAACTTGTTTTTGCCTGATTCGGGGCGCGCAGATCACCAAGATGGCGCGAGACTCGATAGCGGCGCAGTCGATCCCGCAGGGCGTCAATTGAATAATAGTGGCCGAGCGGGAGAAAAATGCTCCACAGGCTAAGGACACGAAACACGGTGTCCGCGCCGCTCAACACAAACGGGTTGCGTTCATGCAGCGAGACGATCAGCAGCGCGTTGAGAATAGTCGCCCAGCGGGTTTGATAGCCGACCAGAAGCATCAGCAGGACAACGATCCATAGGAGAAGAAACCCGGTGACCATCCAAGGGTAAGGCATCGCATCCAACAGGGAAAAACGATTAGAGCGAGCCAACCCATCCCACAGGGCCGAGCGAGGCGTCACGCCTTCATCGCTGTAGAATATCCGGGCCAGCGGCAAGGTGTAGATCGCATCTTTTAGCACCAGGAGCGCGAAAACAATACGAAAGACGCCCAACGGACGGCTATCCACCTGCCCGAACCAGTAATCGCGGCTGAACAGGTTATACGCGGGGCGAATCATGAGCAGCGATTTTGCCCACGTTTTCCAACGGCTCTGAGCTAGAATCGGTGTAGAGGTCACAATCAAATCCTCAAGGCGGTCAAATAGCGCGCTTTCAGCCCCACGCACATCGCGCAAACAACCGATGAGTATAGTGTCGCGCAGGGGAGAATAAAAGGTTCAGCAAACAGCGCCGCACGGCAAGAGCGATGAGGCGACCTTTCCAGCCGCGCCCTCAACATTTCTCGCGCATTGATTTGACCACGAATCAGGAAATGCTATACTGGCGATCATACGGCTTTCGTCGCTTCATGCTCCGTGATATACTGCCCCTATGGAAAATCAAAGCACGTCGGATCAAAAGCTGCCAGCGCAGGAATGGAGACGGCGGCTTGAACAAGCCGGGTTAGGGGAGTTAGCCGGAGCGCTCGCCGATGGCCTCAAACCGCTCAGCCCGCTGGCGGCGCAATTGTTATGGTTCGCCCAACCGGGGTTCGCGCTGTTTGGGCAAGCGGACGCCGTTGGCGCGCTGGCGAACGCTCTTTCGGGTGACGACGATCCGTCACCGGATCATGTTTAACACGGACAAAAACCATGCCTGAGATTTCGAATCTGGTGGGTCTGGCAGGGATTGTTGTGGCAGCGCTGTTCCTCGGCGCTTTCACCTTTTTTGTGCGCAACGGGTTCAAGCCGCCCTTGCGCCAGATTTCAGGTTATGAAGCGCTGGCCCGGCTGGTCGGGCAGGCGGTAGAAAGCGGCGGGAGAGTGCATGTTTCGGTCGGTGCCGGCGGGCTGATCGGAGAAGAGACAGGTACGACGCTGGCCGGACTAGCCCTGCTGGAATATGTCTCCAAAGCGTCATCCATCAGCGATCTTTCGCCGCTGGGCACAACCGGCCATGCGACTACATTGCCAGTCCTGACTGACACGATCCGCCGCGCCTATGCGCAGAATGGCCTTGCCGACAAGTTCGAGACGACAGCCGCCCGCATTGTGGCTTTTGATCCGATGGCGCAGGCGGGCGGCACAACCGCGATTATTGTGGATGACGATGTGCGGGCCAATCTGCTGGTCGGTTCGCTAGGCCCAGAAATGGCTCTGATGGCCGAGGCGGGCCAGCGGCAGAATATCCCACAGGTGGCGGGCAGCGACCGCATTCAGGGTCAGGCGGTGGCTTATGTGATGGCTGATCATCCCCTTATTGGCGAAGAAATTTACGCCTCACGCGGTTATCTCAGCCCGGAGCCAACCGCAGTCGCCAGCCTTGCCACCCACGATTTTCTGCGGTGGGGCATCATCGCGGCGATTATTGGCGGCAGCATTCTGGGCATTTTCGGACTTATTCGCTAACGCCCGAAGGAAGCGCGCATGAAATACATTATCCCTGCGGCGATTGCGATTGGCGTAGGCCTGGTCACGCTGATTGGCTATTTCATCCAGACGCCTGAGCTGCTCGCTCTGCGCCAGATTTTGACTGGCTGGGCAGTGATCCTCGGCGGGCTGGCGGTTGTGGTGGGATTGCTGAACCTGATTGTGGTCAATTTTCGGCGAATGCAGACCAACACGAAGGGCGCCTTTTACAGCCTGCTGACGGTCGCCGCCGCCGTCGCCACCTTTGTCATTGGCTCACTTGAAAGCCTGCGTGAAGGCCACCCCACGTTGTATCAGGAAGGCAGCCTTACCCAGCTTCTATTCAATGCCGTGATCGTTCCGTCACAGGCGGCATTGGCCGGGCTGGTGATGATCTTTCTGGTCGTGGCCGCCGTCAGATTGCTCAAGAATAAACCCAACCGCTGGTCGATCATTTTTCTGGCTGCGTTATTGATAGCCTTGATCGGTTGGATACCTTTTAGCTTCATGGGGCCGATCAACGTGTTCCGCGACTGGATGATCGCCGTGCCTGTGTCCGCCGGAGCGCGCGGCATCCTGATCGGCGTGGCGTTGGGCACAGCCATGATCGGTTTGCGCGTGTTGACTGGCATTGAACGCCCCTACAAAGATTGAGACTGAGCAGGGTAATGTATGACACCTCCATCTGAAAATCAAGGCTCGACGCCGGGGCGACGCGGTTTTGTTTCGCCGCCCCCGGACTGGCTGAAGGCGGCGTCGCCCGAATCCGGGCAGGTCACCCCAACAGTCCCGGAGTGGCTAAACGCTGCCAAGCCCCCGGCCCCTCCGCGTCCGGGCGCGCTGCCGGATTGGTTGGCTCAGGTCGCCGAGGTTGTTTCCCCGGACATGGCCGCCGCGCCGCCTTCGATGCCGCCTGCGCCGAAAGAGCCGGAACGCTTTGAATCAGGGCCTGAGACGGTTGAGCCAGAATCGGCTGATGAAGGTCTTTTTGCGGCGATGCGGAGCGAGACCCCCATGCCGCCGGCTGAACAAGAGCTTCCTGACTTTTTAGCGAAAGCCGCTACCGGACTGGAAGTTGAGCCTGATCTCGCCAAATCAGATTCGATGGCGGATATTCCTGATTGGATGCAGGACAACCAGCCTGCGGCTTCATCTGTGCCGTCTGAGCCTGCCCAATCGGAGGCAATAGCGGATATTCCCGATTGGATGCAAGATAATCAGCCAGCTTCTCAGCCCGTCTCGCCGGAGCCTGCCCCACTGGAATCGGCGAAAGATGTTCCTGACTGGATGAAAGACAGCGAGCCTACGCCGCCGCCCGCGCCTCCTGAACCTGCCCAATCGGAAGCAGCCGCAGACGTTCCTGATTGGCTGAAAGACAGCGAGCCTACGCCGTCTGAGCCAGCTAAGTCGGAAGCGATGGTGGATAACTCGGAATTGGCGAAGGACAGCGAGGCAACTCCTGTTTCCGATCCGTTTTCTCTATCAGCCGACGTAATGACCGATATACCCGATTGGATGAAGGATAGCGCCGCGCCAGCCGCGCCAGAAGCCTCACAGACCGAATCGGCTGTCCCTGATTGGTTATCCGATGTCGCGCCGCCTCCACCCGTTGGGGCTGACATAGACAAGCCGGATTGGTTAAAAATTGAACCCGACTCACAATCTGAGCCAAAAGCGGAATCGGCGGAGCCGATAGAAACGCCCCCGATAGCGTCTTCTCCGGTTGAAGCGCCTTCCGTGCCAACAACGTCTGCGCCTGCGGCGGATGTTCCCGATTGGTTGAACACCATCGCGGCGGGAGAGACGGCTGCGCCTGCGCCCGCCATGCCCGCGCCAACCCCGGCGAGTCCCGCGCCTGCGGCGGATGTCCCGGATTGGTTGAACACTATCGCGGCAGGCGAGACGACTGCGCCCGCGCCAGCCCCGGCGAGTCCTGCGCCAGCGGCGGATGTCCCGGATTGGCTGACCACCCTCGCGGCGGGAGAGACGGCTGCGCCCGCGCCCGCCTCACCCGCGCCAGCCCCGGCGAGTCCCGCGCCAGCGGCGGAAGCTCCAGATTGGCTGAACACCATCGCGGCAGGCGAGACGGCTGCGCCTGCGTCTTTGCCAGAGATTGATCTGACAGCCCCCGCGCCAGCATCAACAGAGGCCACGAAAGCGGATGAAGACCTGCTGGATTGGATGTCCGGCCCCGGTCTTGATCTGGGTGGCGCGCCCGCGTCTGCGCCGCCGACAGGGGAAGGCGAAGATTTATTGGGCATGACTGGCGACTTTGCGATCACCGCCGCCGAAGAAAAGTCGGAAGAAGGCGCGGATGGCGCTGTTGCGGGAGAACTACCGGAGTGGTTGCGCGGGCTTAAGCCAACGGCTGAAGCCGAACCCGGCGCGTTAATTCCATCGCAAACGTCTGAATTATCGCCAGAAGACCTTGGCTCAATTAACGATCTTCGCTTCGACAAGCTCATTAGTGAGGCCTCTCGCAACGAGACTGCGACGCCGGAAAAGGTTGGCGCGCTCAAGGATGTCTCCGGCGCCATCCGGCCTGAGCTGATTTTTGACGCGCAGACTCTCAAGGCTGGCAAGCTCGTCGGCGAATCGATCCTGACCAAAGAGCAGGAACGCCGCATCCTGTTGCTGGAAAGCCTGCTGGCAAAGCAGGAAGAAGCCGTCGTCATAAGCGGCGCGCGCCGCGGAAAGCTTCCGCTGATACGGTGGCTGATCGCGCTACTGCTGATCGCCGCCATTGTCGCGCCGACGGCGCTGGGCATCTCCGCGCTCTCGTCTCCGGCGGCCCCTAGCGGCGGGGTGTCGGACGCCAAAAAGACGCTGGACAGCCTTCCGCCGGACGCGAAAGTTGTGGTCGCGTTCGAGTATGAGCCGGACGCCGCCGCCGAGATGGAAGCGCTGGCCGGCGCGCTGTTGAAATCATTGGCAGATCGGGACGATATTTCTGTGATCGCCATCAGCGCCAAACCTACCGGCCCGGTAATGGCTGATCGCATGTTCAAACAGGCAAACCCCGCCAACAAGCAATGGGTCAATCTGGGCTATGTTCCCGGCGGCAGTGTAGGCATCAGCGGATTGGCAGTAGGCAGTTTGCAAAGCTCGCCACTGGCGTTCGATTATCTTGGGCAACCCACCCATTTTGACTCAACCACGTTGTTTGGCCTGTCGCCCAGCCTGATCATTGTGTTTTCAGCCACCGCTGAAGACTTGCGCGCATGGGTCGAGCAGGCGGGGCGGCCATCGGGCGTGCCGATGATAGCCGCCACCAGCGCCAGCGTCGCGCCGATGGCTATGTCCTACCGCCAGAGCAACCAACTTGTCGCGTTGATGAGCGGCGTCAATGACGCGGTCGCCTATCGAGCGCTCGCCAAACAAAAGCCCGATCAATCTTTGACCTCGATCTGGAACGCGCAGGCGTTTGGCGCGCTGGCAGCCATGGCGATGATCATCATCGGCGGCCTGATCTACGGCCTGATAGCTCTCCGTGAACAGCAGGAGCAGAACGCATGACTCTTCCGCAGCTTTCACCTGAACTGATTGGCGGGGGGCTGGCTTTCTTTTTCACGATAGCCCTGCTCAGTTATGTGATTGGCGACAATGTTATCTACCGGCTGGCCTTGCACCTGTTCGTGGGCGTCGCGGCGGGTTACGTTGGGCTGGTAGCGATCTATAAAGTGATCACGCCTTACTTGATTGTCCCCATGACCAGCGGCGACACGACCCTAGCCGCGTTGGCGGCAGTGCCGCTGCTCCTGTTCATTTTTTTGATCCTCAAACTCAGCCCGCGCACGTCAGCGTTAGGCAATATTGGAATCGCTTATATGGTGGGGGTAGGCACAGCAGTGGCGGTTGGCGGAGCCATTATTGGAACGCTGATCCCGCAGATAATGATGACGTGGCGCGCCAGCGAACCATTCCCGAACGCTATCGCTAACCAGATCGTCATAGCGCTGGGCGCAGTGACCACCTTGCTGTACTTTCAATACTGGCTGCGCGTTGAAACTACTGCCGGCGCCGAGCGGGCGGCGGTTCTGGCGGTTCTGGCCAGTGTTGGCAAGGGTTTTATAGTCACTACGCTTGGCGCGATTTATGCAGGCATGATACTATCGGGCATTGCCGTTTTTAGTGAGCGGGTGATGGCAATGTCCTCGTGGATTCAGGGGCTTATACCGTAGCGCGTATGATCGCGCTGGGCCAGCGTGGTTTCAACGCTGCCAGCTTTTTGCTGGCATAACCAGCAAGCCATAAGCCACCTGCCATTGAAGGGTTTTCCATGTCTCTCTTGAACGCTATTCAAGAACAAGAAGAAAAAGATGTAGCCCCCCGCCGCGATCAGGGCGGCGCGATCCTGTCAGTGGATATTGGCAACATCTATACCCGCGCTATCCTGCTTGACATGGTTGATGGCGCGTATCGCTTTGTGGCGCGTGGCGAAGCGCCAACGACCGCCGCGCCGCCCTGGAATAATGTCATGGAGGGCATTCATCAGGCAGTCAAGCAGATCGCCGATGCCACAGGCCGGGCAATCTTTGACGATGACGGGTCGCTGATTATGCCGGAACGCGACTTGTTCTATGGCGTCAATGTGTTCACAGCCACCGCCAGCGCCGGGAAGCCTGTTCGAGCCATTCTGGTCGGGCTGATGCCCGATGTCAGCCTCAGCAGCGGCAGGCGCGCAGCTGAAAGCGCGTATTTGATGCTGGTCGACTCATTCAGCCTTGGCGACAAACGGACGCAGGAACAACAAATTAACGCCGTGCTGCAAGCCCAGCCCGAACTCGTGTTGATCGTTGGCGGAACAGACAATGGGGCCGCTCAATCTATTCGCAGGCAAGTCGAAACCATTGCGCTGGCCTGCACGCTGATGGAGCGCGAGCGCCGCCCGACTATCCTGTTTGCCGGAAATCAGGCGATGCGCGGAGAGGTTGAAGAGAAATTTGACGAAGTGGGCGTCCGCACGCTGCTGGCGGATAACGTGCGCCCTACGCTAGAAACCGAAAGTCTTGACCAGGCGCAGAAAAGTCTGGCTTCGCTCTACCATAAACAGCGCGCATCGAGCGCTGGCGGCTTTGCCGAAATTGGCGGCTGGACAGACGACGGCGTTTTCCCAACCGCGCACGGCTTTAGCAGGATGATCCAAATTCTGGGGGCGATGGAGAGCCAGAATGTTCTCGGCGTTGATCTGGGCAGTTCAGACACGACTATCGCTGCATACCTGCGCGGGCATCATTATCTCAACGTGGAAGATGGCCTCGGCGTGGGGCACACCGCGACGGGCATTCTGAGCCACATCAAACCGGATAACATCGCCCGCTGGTTAAGCTACGCCCCGGAACATCCCGACGACGTTCAAGATTACGTATGGAACAAATGGCTGTTTCCCCAGACCGTTCCCGTCTCGAGAGAGGATCTAGAGTTAGAATGCGGGTTGGCCCGCGAGATAATCCGCTTTGCCGCCCTGAGCGCGCGCGCAAGCTGGCGCGATGTGCGCCAGCGCGGCCCGCTGCCCCCCTTCGACACTATCCTTCTGGCTGGCTCGACCCTGGCCCGCGCGCCGCATTACGGCTGGGCGGCCTTGGTGGCTTTGGACGCCTTCTTGCCGATTGGCGTCACCCGGCTGGTGGTTGACCCTTATGGCATGGCTGCCGCGCTCGGCTCAATTGCCCCGTTCAATCACCGGGCTGTCGTGCAGACATTGGAAACAGGCGCCTTTATCGATCTTGGAACGGTAATCGCCGTGTCAGGTCGGGCGCGCAAAGGCGAGATTGTCCTGCGGGGCAGCCTTAAACCTGAAGGCGAGTCTCAGGCAGAAACTTTTGAAGTTGCTTACGGCTCGATTGCGCGTATTCCCCTGGAATATGGCAAGGCAGCTGAAGTCACCCTGCAACCGCGCAATGTTGAGATCGAGGCCGGGCCTCGCAAACGCCTGCGCAAGCTAAAAGTCCGGGGCGGCGAGTTGGGAATGATCATCGACGCCCGCGGGCGGCCCTGGCGTTTCCCGCGCGAGCCTGAAGAGCGCCGCGCTCTGGTGGGCGAATGGATTGCGTCGATGACAGGGGATCAATAACATGACCGTCTTTTCGCGCTCCCGTGTCACCACCGTCACGACTATTCGCCGCGTCAGGTCGATGCCTGCCTCAGCGTACTCCACCGTGACGCTCTCCAAGCCGGTCAAAGCGCTGGACGTGGTCGCCATCAACGAACTGTCGGGCCAGTTGTGTATTGTCAGGCTGTCCGAGACTCTACGCACCGACGCGACCAAAGCCGAATCTTATCTACGCCGGCGCGTGGGCGACCACGTCGCTAAAGGCGAGACGCTGGCCGAGCGACGGATAGGTTTGCGCCGACTCAAAGCTATCGCCCCTATTGAAGGCTCCATTGTCCATGTGGCGCACGGCCAACTCGTGATTGAAGGCGAGCGGCGCCAGGAAGAAACACACGCTTCGGTTCCGGGCCGCGTGGTGATAATCGAGCCGGGCAAACAGGTGACTATCGAGACGGTCGCCGCCCTGATTCAAATTGCGTGGGGCACAGGCGGGCTGGCGTGGGGCACGCTCAAGGTCATGGACGCCAAACCCACCATGCAAGCAGACGCCAGCCGATTCAATATAGATCATCGTGGCGCGATTGTCGCCATTTCCGCTCCTCTCACAGAGGAGTTCCTGAAGGCCGCCATCGAGATACGCCCTAAGGGGTTAATCGCCGGGAGCATGCGCAGCAGCTTGATCCCGATTGTGCGCGATGTCGAGTTTCCGGTGGGGATCACGCAGGGGTTTGGCCAGTATTCCATGACTGAGCGAGCGCTGAATCTGCTGAACACGTATAATGGACGCGAGATCGCGCTCGACATGACCACGTCGCAGGACTGGCGCGAGACGCGACCTGAGATTATCATACCCGTCACAGGCCAATCTGTGCCGGAAGATCGCCCTTCAGAGCCTCACTTCAAGGTCGGCCAGAAAGCCCGTATCTTGCAAAAGCCGCATCTGGGCGAGATTGGCACGATCAATGGGCTGCCGGCTGATCTGAACGCGACCGAAAGCGGCCTATGGCTAGCAGGAGCTATGACACAATTGGCGTCAGGCGAAACGCTGTTTGTGCCCTTTGCGAATTTAGAGCATCTCGGCTAGTCTTATAGCCGTGCTTCACCTTAAGCGCTTAAGGAGCGGACGTGATGGAAGACAAGGACAGCCTGTACTTTAGCTTTGACGACGAAGGCGAACAAGACAAGGCGGGCGGCGAAGAAGAAGAGACAAAAGCCGAAGAGGGGCAAAATCGCACCTTTCTGATTGGCGCCATCGCGCTGGCGGCGGTCTTTTTGATCGGCATCTGCGCCGTGGTCGCGTTTATCCTGTTCAAGCCCGGTGGAAACACCCCTGCCGCGCCATCCGCGAACCAGTTGACCAATGAGTTCAACATGACCCAGGCTGCGTTCACGCAGACGGCGGTGGCTTTGACGCAATCAGCCCCCACGCAGGTTCCAGCCACAACAGTGGCCCCTAAAGTCTCTGCCACGCCCACTTCAGGCGGAGTCGGGGTCACGGTGGTTGCCCCGACGATCAGCAGCGGCAGCGGAACACCTGGAACGCCCGGAACACCTGGAACGCCCGGAACGCCCGGAACACCCGGAACGCCCGGAACGCCTGACACTGGCATTGTTGAAGTGACGGCTATTGGCGGCGGCACGAGCGCAGCCGTAACGGTTTCGCCGACGACTGGCGGGCTGGGCGGCGCGGCCAAGTCACCGACGCCGGGCGGCCCAACGGCTACCAAGGGGTCATCCGGGATTATCGAAGTCACCCCGCTGGGCGGCGGCGGTTCGGGCATTGTCACGCCAACGCAAATTGGCGGCAGCATTAGCGGCAACCCGACAGGCGTCGGCGGCCCGATTCAGCCGACCACGCCCGGCTCGCTCCCCACGACGGGTTTTTCTGGCGGGCTGGGGCTGGCAGGCGCGGGCTTGCTGGCTGTCGTGTTAGTAGTCGTTGTGGTGGTCGCCCGCCGAATGCGCTTGCAGTAGCTCTTCTTCAACGCTGTTGACTCCGGAGGTTGTCGTGGCAACCTCCGGAGTTTCTTTTGTGATTCGCCAATAAATAGGCGGTTTTCGCAGGACGGATGGCAGGGCTGCTCAAGTTCTACGCTTTAGGGAGCAGGATTATCCCCTTGCTTGCACTTCTCGGTGAAGAAATCGCTTTCCGGGCATATCGAGCCATCGGTGAACACACAGGTTGACAAATTTTCCCGCTGTTCCAGCTTGCCGCCGTTCTTGACGCAGTATGAAAACGGCTGACCGCATTCGCCCCGGAAAAACGCCCACTCCTCGCACTTCGACCCATCCGGGAAAACGCAGTCATTCAGATAAGTGTCGCGCGAGTACAATAACTGGTAACCGAGTTCGACGCAGTAAACAGAAGCCGGGTTTGCCAGCCCCGCGCCATCGCCGGGCGGGATGGGCGTCGCTTCCGGCGTGGTCGCCGCGCAAGCTGCTATCCCTATGCTGATCAAGACCGCTAACCCAACACCTATGCGCCAGCGCTTCATTGTGATTACCTCCGCTTCGTCTCCGTGATTTTAATAGCAGCACAATCATACACCTGTCTTCGCCCGACGACATTTGTCATTTGTCATCCCAAATCGCGCATGCTACACTCGCCTTTGCTCCAAATCGGCCTCTTTCTCCCTCACGGAGTAGCAACATGGAACCAGTTCGCATTTCTTTCTGGAACGTCCCTGAGTGGATGATCCCGATCAATTATACGATCCAATTTCTGTGCGTCGCTATCCTGCTGGGAAGGCTTTACTCGCGCTTCCTGCTGTGGCAAAAAGGGCAGGGCAAGCTGGAATTCGATCATTTCGGCGGGCGCGTGATGCGCGTCCTGAAATATGCGCTGGCGCAGATCAAGATCGCGCGGGAAAAATTCGCCGGATCGATGCACCTTGCGATCTTCTTCGCGTTTGTCGTGCTGGCGCTGGGCACGGCGCTGGCGACGATTGACACCGATCTCTATGAGATGATCCTCAAATCGAAATTGCTGCGCGGCGATTTCTATGTGATCTACAAGCTGACGCTTGATCTGTTCACCGTGATCGCGTTCTTTGGGCTGGGGCTGGCGATCACCCGGCGGTACTTTCAGAAACCCGCCAAGCTCACCTATAGCGCGGGCTTCGACGCCATGCTGTGGCTGTTCTTCCTTTTCATCACCACCGGGCTGCTGCTCGAATCGCTCCGGCTGGCGGTCATGCAACCGGAATGGCAAGTATGGTCGTTTGCCGGATACAGCGTCAGCCGCCTGTGGCTGGCCCTGAATATCCCCGAAGCGACCCTCAGACTAGCGCATCAGATTTTATGGGGGACTCACGCCGGAATGGTGGCATTGTGGTACGCGGTGTTCCTTGATCTGCCAACCAAGCACATCGTCTATTCGCCGATCAATATCTTCTTCTCGTCATTCCGCGAGGCGGGGGCATTGCGACCGCTCAATCTCGATGATGACACGGTTGAGCGTTTTGGCGTTTCGCAGCTAATTGATTTTCATCCGATGCAACTGATGGATGGCGACGCTTGCACCGAATGCGGTCGCTGCCAGCAGGTCTGCCCGGCGCACATGGCCGGAACGCCGCTCAACCCCAAGCAGGTGATCCTCGACATTCAGCGCGGGCTAAATCAGTATGGAAATGATTTGCTCTACGCGCCATCAGATAAACTAGGCGAGATGCCTGTCCTGACCGGCGAAGACGCCCTGTGGGCTTGCACCACCTGCCGGGCCTGTGTTTATGAATGCCCGGTGACGATTGAGCACGTTGACGCGATTGTGGACATGCGGCGGTCGCTGGTCTTGAATGACGCCTCAATGCCCACCCAGCTTCAGGCGGCGATGACCAATGCCGAGCGCGCGGGCGATCCGTGGGGCAACCAGAAAGGATCGCGGATGACATGGGCGCAGGGCCTGAGCGTGCCATTGATGGCGGAAAAGAAAAAGGCGGATGTGCTGTACTGGCTGGGCTGCGCGGGCGCGTATGACCCGAACGGGCAAAAGACCGCCCGGGCGATGGTCAAAATCTTCGAGGCGGCAGGGATTGATTACGCGGTGCTGGGCGAGGAAGAGCGCTGCAACTGCGAATGGGCGCGCCGCGCCGGGAACGAATATCTATTCCAAGAGGCGTCGCATTCGAACATTGCGGTGTTCGACAAGTATGAATTCAAGGTGATTGTCACCCACTGCCCGCACTGCTTTAACACGTTCAAGAACGAATATCCGCAGTTTGGCGGCGATTATGACGTGATCCATCACAGCGTGTACGTGTCCGGGTTGATCAAGGACGGGCACTTGAAGATTAGCAAGTCGATGGCCCGCCAGATCACTTACCACGACTCGTGCTATCTGGGCCGCTACAATGAGGTCTACGACGACCCACGTGACGCGCTGAGAGCTATTCAGGGCGTCCAACTCATCGAAATGACGCGAAGCCGCGAGAAGGGGCTGTGCTGCGGCGGTGGCGGCGCGCAGGTGTGGTTCGAGACGCATCAGACAACGCCGGTCAACCAGATACGGCTGGAAGAAGCTATCAGCACAGGGGCTGAGACGGTCAGCACGGCCTGCCCGTTCTGCAATATCATGCTTGGCTCGGCGGCGCAGAGCAAGGGCGTCACGGATCAGGTCGATATTCGGGACGTGGCGGTGATCGTGGCCGACGCGCTGGGGTAGGTTTCTTCAGCAGATGTCAAAACTTCAGATATGTGAAGTATAGGGGTATTAATGATGTCGTCTGAAAACTTTCTGCTCGCTAAAGACGATGGTTTGTTTGCTCGGAAGTCTCATCCCAACGCGAGGCTAAAGTTTAATGCCCTAGCAACCTATCTGAATATCATGAATAATGCCATGAAAAGTAAGTGGAGGCATCGTTGGTACATCGACCTTTTTTCTGGCCCTGGGAAGGACAAAATCGAAGAAAAGGCCGGGGATTCTTACGAGTTGGGGTCTCCACTTATTGCACTAACAAACGGAGCACCCAATACTCGATTGTTTCTTAACGAATTAAAGCCGAAATTACACAACATACTTCAACAAAGAGTGAGCGCAAGCCCTTTGCGTGACCGAGTCACACTGTACAATGGCGATGCCAATCAGATTGTAGACCTAATTTGTAATGAGATTCGAGCACAAGAAAAGAAGGATTCTTCCCTCTTGAGCGTTGCCTTTCTAGATCCCGAAGGATTTGAACTTGACTGGACCACAGTTGAGAAGTTGGGGCAAATGCGACGAATGGACTTGATTATCACATTTCCCGTAGGAAGTTTGAGTCGCGTTATCAAGCGTGGATACTTAGACGCTGTTACACGATTTATGGGAACAGATGAATGGAAAAAAGAATATGACCCAAATAAGCCAAGTTCTAGATGGCAATTAGTCGAGCTATATAGGAACCGACTATCGCAATTTGGATATAAGCTTCAAAGAATTTTCGAGCCTGAACATGCACGCTCAGAGATCATGGTTAAGACTTCGACAGATGTCCTAATTTATAGTCTGATATTTGCAAGCAAGCATGACTTGGGTATTAAATTCTGGAAGGCAACTACTAAATCGGTTGAGCCTCCAAAACTGCCCGGGTTTGATTAACAGGTATTACTATTTCTGGAAATTCCTCACGCCAAGGCTGCCACTGCAAATTACCTTTGAAGAATACTTTAGTTCCCTGCTTATCCAGAACGTGAAGCACATTGGTAACCCATTCTGATTTGGGCTGATATGCTTTGTGACCATTGGTAGCTGCACCAATAATCGCCCAATCAAGATCACTATCCTCCAGCAACGGGGCAACGTCAAAACTCAATGGTTCTATACTCATCCATATGATTTCTGCGTCAACTTCACGCAAGACATCTAATTGCCTGTTTACCATCCGTTGTTGTTGACTGAGCGAAAGCTTTTTTCCAAACATAATAGATGGTGGGGCACTTACCCCAACCCAGACATTGGATGGGAATTTGAAATTGAGCAGACGTGGCGCGTTTTTGGTAAGGAGTTGGAACTGATGCCAATCTGCTTTACTACATGTCTCTAACACTTGCTCAATTTGCCTATCCTCTACCCAATGGCCCATCAAATCGCTCATGCTGTCCAAGAATATCTTTGATGGTGTGGACAGTTGCAAAGGCTCATTGAGTAACTCAGGCCGCCAGTAGTGATGCTCAAATCCATAAGGGTAAGCAGCCTGAGCTACTCGTTCAGCAGTTGTTTCTGCGTAACATTCAGCAATGCTGCCGTCTGGCATTAACCAACGACAACCGTGTTGGCAGCCACCAACAGGATTCCAAGTATAATCTGTCCATTCTATTCCACGCCTGATAAGTGATTTTGCTTGTTTGTTCATAGGATTGTCACCATGTAAGCGTAGATTCGATTGCGCATTTTCTGTGTAGAATAATTGTTCTGATTATAATGCCTGATCTTATTTGTATACAAGTCTTATCATGAGTGCGAATCCGATCAAAGAAAGCCTGTTCAAGTTAATAAAAGCATATGCAAAGAAGTTCCGACATAGCGCATCAGCGCCTTAATAACCTGAGATTGTCCGGGCCGGGGCTGAAAACCCCTGATGAAGTGGTTCGCTGGCTGGTTGCAGTTCAATCTCAGGATTATGCGGGCGCAAAATGGGCGCTCGGCCTGCGTTCGCAAGGCTGCACAGACGCGGACGTTGAGCAAGCCTTCACTGATGGAGCGATACTGCGAACGCATGTGATGCGCCCGACGTGGCACTTTGTCGCCCCGGCGGATATTCGCTGGCTGCTTCAATTGACCGCGCCGCGTGTCAACATGCTCAACGCGACCTACACGCGCAAGGCCGGGCTGGACGCCGCGATTTTACGCAAGAGCAACGCGACGATTGAAAAAACGCTGGCGGGCGGCAAGTGCCTCACCCGGACTGAGCTGGGCGAGGCGCTTCAGCAAGCAGGCATCCCCACCGATGGGTTTCAGGGGCTGGCGTATTTAATGATGCACGCCGAACTGACTGGCTTGATTTGCAGCGGGGGGCGGCGTGGCAAGCAGTTCACTTATGCGCTGCTTGAAGAGCGCGTCCCGCCTGCCCCGGCCATGAGCCGTGATGAAGCTCTCAGCGAGTTCGCTGTCCGTTACTTCACGAGCCGAGGCCCGGCGACTGTCCACGATTTCGCTAAGTGGTCGGGGCTGACTATCACGGACGGCAAGCGCGGCGTCGAGATAGCCGGGAGGCGGCTGGTCGAGGAAGTCATTGACGGCAAGACCTATTGGCTGTCCCCGTCAAGAGCCGACACACGCAGCGTTGACAGGGTTGTTTATCTGCTGCCAAATTACGACGAATATCTCAGCAGCTATGCTGATCATAACGCCTCGTTTGATGATCGGTTTACGCCGATGCTCGACACGCGGGGCAATGTTGTGTTCGCGCATTTTGTCGTTCTCGACGGACAGGTTCTCGGAACATGGAAACGCACGGTCAAAAAGATCGCCGTCAGCATCGAAACCAACCTGTTCATCGACTTTAACGCCGCCGAGCGCGCGATGCTCACGATGGCGGCGAAGCGATATGGCGAATTTCTAGGGTTGCCAATGGAGATGACCTGATCAATCGCGTGCTATCCGGCGCAACCTCCACGCGGGCTATTGGGTATAATATCGGGCAAGCATGTGCTTGCCCCATTTTTGTTCAGGATGACATGGAATGGCAGTTCTCACTCGAATTCAAGTGAAGGGCTTCAAATCCATCCGAGAGATGGATTTGGAACTTCGCAATTTGAACGTGCTGATTGGCGCGAATGGGGCGGGAAAATCAAATCTACTTTCGGTGTTTCACTTGCTACGGTGGGTGGTTGACAACGAGCTACAAAGATTTGTGGCTGCTTCAGGACTTGCCAACGCGCTCCTGCACCGACGTGGGCCACTGCGCGATAATGAGTTAGCTCTACGCTTGCTATTCGACCAATTCGGATATGATGTCCGCTTTATACCGACGGCTAATGATTCTCTCGTCTTTGCAGACGAGCGCGTGTCAAACGAGAAACTGGCTAACGGCTTTGCGTTTCGTGTGCCACTGGTCGGGCTTCAATCGGGTTTATCACCAGAAACGCATTTATATGACAATGTTTATCAGTATGGCGGTTCAATACCTCAGCAGGTGATTGACCAATTGAGACAGCTATGGGTTTACCACTTAGCCGATACCGCGCCAATGAAACACACGGTTGGAATTGTAAATAGTGTGTATCTCCACCAGGATGCGTCAAACATTGCTGCCGTGCTGTATGCCCTCGCAATGAGGCATACTGACAGCTACAAACGAATCGTTGAAACTATTCAACTGGCAGCCCCCTATTTCAAAGACTTCGGTCTTCACCCCGACCCTAGAAATAGCGAGATGATCAGCTTAACCTGGAGACAACATGGGGTTGATACAGAATTTGGAGCATATTCCCTCCCTGACGGGTTATTGCGTTTCATTGCTCTGGCTACATTGCTGCTTCAACCAGCGTCGCCTCCGGTGATTTTGATTGACGAGCCTGAACTCGGATTGCATCCCGCCGCTATTGTATTGCTGGCAAGCATAATCAAAAGCGTAGCAACCAAGCGGCAGATCATTGTGTCCACGCAATCCGTGACATTGGTCAATCAGTTTTTGCCAGAAGATATTGTCGTCGTCGAACGCGAGGGTGACCAGTCGGTCTTCAAGCGGCCTACCGCTGTTCCTGACCTTGAAGACTGGCTAGAGGATTACACTCTTGGCGAGCTATGGGAAAAGAATGTCATCGGCGGACGGCCATAGCATGAAACAGGTCATCGTCTTCGTCGAAGGCCAGACCGAAGAAAGGTTTGTGCGGGATACCTTAAACCCCTATTTTGCGACCTCAACTCTATACCTCACGTCTATTTCACAAAGTGGCTCTGTTAAATATAGCCAATTAAACAAAGATATTCGCAGAAGCCTGTATAGACACGACGTGGTTCTTGTCACAACGATGCTGGATTACTATAGGCTTCAAGCCGATTTTCCCCACCCCATCACTAATAAGCGTAGAAGCCTACGCGAGCGCGTTGAAGCCGTTGAAGAATCGTGGGCAAATGCTATCGATGCGCGGAAATTCTTGCCCTATCTTGCCTGTCAGGAGTTTGAAGCAATGCTTTTTGCAGACCCGGATGCGATTGCTCAAGCTTTCCCTGATGATAACATCGTGTCCCGGTTGCAGAGAATCAGGCGAAAGTTTGCAAACCCAGAGGAAATTGACAACAAGATGCCGCCTTCCAAACACATTCTTGCTTTGGTCGGGGGGGCATATCAAAAGCATTTACACGGCCCTGTTATCGCCCAGAAAATTGGCCTTGAAGGCATCCGCGACGCTTGCCCGCATTTTGATTCTTGGATCAAGCAGCTTGAAACATTGAGCGACGCTAGTGGCTAAACATTTATTACAACTGGCTCTAGTCGCATGGCTATCATCCGCCTGCTCCGCCGATCCCACCGCCACGCCTACCCCGCCGCCCCGCCCAACGGTGATCGTGATCACTGCCGCCGGGCCGTATATCACGCTGTTTGACGAGCCGCAGGATTGGCTGCTGGGCGACAGCGACGTGAGCGCAGGGCGCATCGTGAACGGCGAATATATTCTCTCGATCAAGAAGCCGCAGCAATTGGCATGGGCCAACCAGCCCCGCGTGTTTGGCGATGGCATCTATGAAGTGGACGCGCGCCTTTCCAGCGGGCCGGAGGCCAGCGGTTTCGGGCTTTTGATGATGGGATCAAACGACCTTTCGTCGTTCCTATACATCTTGATCACTGGCGACGGGCGCTACGATGTCGGTTACTGCGATCAGAACTGCGCGAAACAAGAATCGCTGATTGGCGAATACAAGTTGGCTCCAGCTATTCTGGTTGACAACCAGACCAACCATATCAAAATTGAGCTCAAAGAAGGCTCTCTCGCCCTGACCGTGAACGGAGCAGCGCTCAGCCAGATACAGGGCCTGACGTATGGCCGGGGCGTGGTAGGGGTCATCGGTGAAAGCTCGCAGTATGGCGGATTTGAAGCGGGATTTGACAACCTGTCGGTGGTTGAAACGCAGCCCCTCCCGCCAACGCTGATTGTCACCGCCGTGCCCGAAGGGGCAACACCCGCGCCGGTATCGCCAACCGTTGAGGAAGCCACGCCTGCCTTGATTGAGCCAACTATAGGCGCGACACCCTGACCCCCGCGCGCTATAGTCAGAGAAATCGCTGGCGAAAAGTGACCCCCATGGATGAATCGGTAGCTGCTGTCGCGCCGCCCCTGCGCGCCCCTGAGCCTGCGCCCGCCGCCCTTGAGCCGATGGCGAAGCGGATCATGCGCTGGGTAGACGTTGCGCTGATCTTTGCCATTTTTATTGTGCTGGAATTGGCTATCGCGCCGGGGGCCGCCCACGCGGTTTACAATCTCGCCAACCGGATCGGGCCGGGGATGGAGCGTTACCCTTTGCCCGCGTTGATTCAGATTGGCGCGCAAGAGGGGCTAATTCTGCTGGTGATATTCTGCTTTGTTCTCCTCAGGGGCCTGTCGTTTGCCGATCTCGGTTTTCGTAAAACCTCGTTCTTCTGGATACTGGCGGGAATGGCGGCTCTGATCGTGGCTCTGCCCATCAGGCTGTGCCTTGGCGTGGCAGCGCACTTTGCCATCGGGGGGACGCTTGAAACCATCGCCGGGGCAGCCGATGAAAATGCCTTCCCGCTTATTGACAGCCCTGCGCTGGCCGGGCTGCCCGCCGTGCTCATGGTAGGCGTGGTCGCCCCGCTGGTGGAGGAATTGATCTTCCGGGCCATTTTATACGTCAAGCTGCGCCAGCGCTTGGGCGTGATGTGGGCCACCATCATTAGTTCGCTGATTTTTGGCGTGATTCACTCGTCGGTGGCGATGGGCGTGTCCGCCGCCGTGATGGGGGTGGTTCTGGCGTGGCTCTATGAGAAGTCGCGCTCATTATGGCTGCCGCTGCTCCTGCATATCGTCAACAACACCGCTCTATTCTTGTTTCTGGTTTTTGTGGTTGGCATACAGGAGATTGCCGGCTTTCCCGGCTTTTGAGCCTGCGCTATCCGCGCGCCAAATCACTGCCCCAGCGGGCACAGTTCTTGCGCCGCGTATTGTTTGTTGGCATAACCAAAGCTGTTGAGCGGCGTGAGAGCCGACGGAATAGCCCGCACGTAGTCGATCACTCCGGCGCAGGCGCGCTTCATGTCCCGGTTAATCGCAAAATTCTGCCAGAACAGATCAGCCATATTCACAAACTCAATTCCGGTTGACGGCTGGCTGACCGGAAAAGGCGTGGGCTGCCCTTCCACCGTGGCCGGAGGCGCGAACATCAGTATGAGTTGATCGTGCGTCGCCTGCGCTTGATCCAGCCGGTTGGCGAGCGTGTAGGCCAGCATCAAGCGATAGCGGGCATAGATTGACAGCAGCGCAGCCTCATCAGGAATCCCCCAGTCCAGCAGATCAGAGGCCTCGGCGGCGCGCAAATACAAATCGGCGGCGGCATTGCCGTCTCCGGCGGCCAGCGCGTCATCGCCGTCATGGATAGCCTGAATGCGATACTGAGGCGGCGATTTAAGAATCTGCGCGACAACGAACGCGCTGCCATCCCAGCGCAGGACGGTCGTGATCGTGCGCGGCGGCCCGGCGGCAGGATCGGGGTTTGGCGCGCCTGTGATTGAGATTTCCTTCGCGCCTCCGGCGGCGTCGGCGACTGCGATGCTGGGTTGATAAGCCCCCACCGGCCCGCCAGACAAGTTGTCGAAGCGCTTGAGCGCGCTGTTCCAGCCGATAATCTGTGCCTCCGCGAAACATCCCGGCGCGACGCACGACTGCGCCGTGAACAGCAGATCGTCAATTCCATCGCCATTGAGATCGTCCACCGAGAACAGGGCGGGCGCTCCCCCATCGGGCCGATAACCCCAGTCGTAGATAAGGCGGACGGCGTGATTTTCGCAGCTGAACACGAACAGGTTGCCCGGCTGCGGCGAGCGATTTGGAAACACCGGATCAAGCGCGACAACTAGTGTTTCCGGCGCGCCGTCGCCCGTGAAATCTCGATCAGCGCGCACCAGCCCGCCCTTCACCGTGATAGCTTCCCAATTTCGCAATTTGGTTTCCAGCAGGGTCGGCGCGCCCCCCACTGTCAGAAAATTGCGGATCACTTCCGGGTAACGTTGAATGGGCGGGACGGCCACAGGCAGAGTCGCTGCCGAAAGCGGCGGGCACTGCTCCGGGACAATCGCGGGGGTGAGGGTGTCAGGCGCAATGGCGGCCACCGCCAGCCCTGTGGCAAGCTCGGTTTCAGCGGTGGCTGTCGCATTCGGGGCAAGCGGGGTGATGCTCAAACGCGGCTGGCCTTCCAGCGTCGGCGTGGTGGTCAACAGCCATACCGAGATGCTGCCGCCGGGCGTGGCTGTTGCAAAGCTCGCCGTCACGGTGGCAGGCATGGCGGGCGTGGCATTTTCCGCGCCGCAGGCTATCAACGAAACAATCATCAGAGCCAGTATGACAGCAACCGAGCAAGTCGATGATTTCATGCCGCAAAGTATAACTTGGGGCGCGTCTTTGCACGATGGCGGAGGCCCGACTCAGCGGCACGGTCTGGCGTTCAATCGGTTTTGTTGGGGTCACAACACGCCGTATTCATGCAAACCTGCTTTACACCTGCGGCTATCCGGTGTATTCTGTGCCACGTTCCCAATCATATCGCAAGCCTGAAGCCTATTGGCCCGCAAGGAAGCGACACTATGTCATCCGACCCAGAAGCGGCAAACGTCGCAGTGGTTGATTATGTGATTATCGGCTCTGGTTTTGGCGGCAGCGTGTCTGCCATGCGGCTGACTGAGAAAGGTTATTCTGTTCTGGTTTTGGAGCGCGGCAAACGCTGGCGCGATTCTGACTTCCCCAAGACGAACTGGAATATCTTTAAGTGGTTGTGGCTGCCGGCCCTGCGCTGTTTTGGCTTTTTTGAAATGACATTTATGAACGGCCTGCTGGCTCTGCATGGCAGCGGGGTGGGCGGCGGCTCGCTGGTGTATGCCAACGTGCTTATGGAACCAGACAATCGCCTGTTTGACAGCCCGGCGTGGCGCGATCTGGCCGATTGGAAAACCGTGTTACGCCCGCATTATGACACCGCGCGCCTTATGTTAGGCGTCGCGCGCAACCCGCGCTTATGGCCCGCCGATCATACGCTAAAGCAGGTCGCGGAGCAGTTAGGTCGCGGCGAGACGTTCGAGGCGACCAACGTGGGCGTCCTTTTCGGCGACTCTGACCGAGAAGGAGAAACGCTCCCCGATCCGTTCTTTGGCGGCGCAGGCCCGGATCGCGCGACCTGTATTCACTGCGGCGGGTGCATGGTTGGCTGCCGCCACAATGCCAAAAACACGCTGGTCAAGAACTATCTCTATTTTGCCGAGAAGTGGGGGGCTGAAATACGCCCGGAAGCGAAGGTTGTGGATATTCAACCCTTGCCTGAAGGCCAGCAGGACAGGGCGCGCTACGAGATTGTCTACCGAAGCTCCACCGCCGTTCTATTCAATCCCGCCCGCCGCGTTCGCGCGCGCAGCGTGATCGTCTCAGCGGGCGTGCTGGGAACGCTGGAATTGCTGTTTCGCTGCCGGGATTTGACCCGCTCGCTCCCGGCCCTATCGTCCCTGTTAGGCGAACAGGTTCGGACAAACAGCGAGGCCTTGCTGGGTGTCACTACGCGCCACAGCCGGGAAGATCATTCGCAGGGGATTGCTATCAGCTCCGTGTTTCACGCCGACGATGTGACTCGCATCGAGCCGGTGCGCTTCTCTAAAGGCTCAGGCTTCATTCGAATGCTCTCGGCGCCGCTTATTCATGCCAGCGGCAATATTCCGCTGCGGGTGTGGAAAACGCTCAAAGAGATCATCCTCCACCCTATCGACTTTCTCCACATGAAGGTCATCCCGCGCTGGGCCGAACGCACCACTATTTTTCTGGTGATGCAAACCGAAGACAATCTGGCTCGGATGCGCTTAGGGCGCAATATCTTCACGCTTGGCCGCCGGGGGGTGGCAATCAAGCATGACGCTGATCGCCGTATTCCGACAGAAATAGAGATTGGCAGCGAGGTCACCCGTGAAGTGGCGCGCCGGACGGATGCGGTCGCCGCCGCCGCCTTCACCGACAGCCTGTTCAATTTTCCTTCAACGGCGCATGTGCTGGGCGGCGTTCCTATGGGGCGAACGGCGAGCGATGGCGTGGTGAACACATTATGCGAGGTGTTCAACTATCCGGGTTTATCGGTGATTGACGGCTCGATCATGCCGGCCAATCCGGGCATCAATCCCAGCCTGACCATCACTGCGCTGGCTGAATACGCGATGAGCCACATTCCGCCTCAAGATGGCGCGCAGACGCGCACGATGCTGGTCGCTCGCCCTGTTGATTCGCAGAGTTAGCGTTTTCTTCAACTGGATGACGTTTTGCAGGGGGTCACAGTTGGCGGGGATTGTGGCGCAGGACAATGCTTTCAACCAGCCCTATGCCGAGCATGAGTGTCACCAGCGAACTGCCGCCGGAGCTAATAAACGGCAGTGTCAGCCCGGTCACAGGCAGAACGCGAACATTCATCCCGACCGAGACCAGTGTCTGGAAGAAGATGATTGTCGCCACGCCATAACAGATCAGGCTGCCTGAAACATCTTGCGCCATGCGCGCGGCGCGCAAGACACGAAAGATCACCACCGCCATCAGGATCAGGACCGCCAGCGCTCCGACAAACCCTAGCTCCTCCGCGATGACGGCAAAAATAAAGTCGGTGTGGCGCACTCGCAGGTATCGAAGCTGGCTCTGCGTTCCCTGCATATAGCCGCGCCCCAAAACGCCGCCGTTGCCAATGGCGGTGAGCGCTTGCCGGATGTTAAAGGCGGCGTCCGGGTCAGCGTTAGGGTCGATGAAAGTGGTGATCCGGGAGCGCTGGTAGTCTTCCATGAATGTCCACAAGATCGGCAGCGTAATAAGGACAACCAGCGCGAACAGGGCTATATGCTGCCATTTCATTCCGGCGGCCCACGCCATGGCAAACCACGTCACCATCACCAGCGTTGAGATGCCTAAGTCGGGTTGAATGAAAATAAAGAACACCGGCACGGCCACAAAGCCGAGCGAGATTAAGATTGTCTGGAGACGACTTATATGCTCGACGTTCAGGGCTAACTGCTGCGCCAGCACAATGATCAGCAGTATCTTTGCCAGTTCGGACGGCTGAAAGCCCGCCACGCCAAAGTTGACCCAGCTTTGCGCGCCAGCTTCGCCTGTTGTCCCCAGAATGCCCGTTACGCCCAGAATCAAGATGATCAAGCCGTACAGCCATAAATACATGCTGGTCAGCAAGCGATAGTCTATTGCGGCCATGATGAGAACAATCGCGACGCCAACAATGCTGTACGTGATCTGGCTGTTGACGCGGTCAGCCAGGCTGGGAACGTCTCGCGTGGCGCTGCCGATCATCAAGACGCCGAACAGGATCATGATGATGACCACAGCGAGGAGCACATAATCAAAATTTTGGAAGAACTTGGAGCGCACCATATTGGATCAGTATATCTGGCGAATTGGCCTCACGCCACGAGTGACGGTGGCGGACAGACGCAAGGGCTTGACGGTCATGCAGCATTGATCATAAACGTCGCGCCCTTCTCAAAATACTCAATCATCTGGGCGCGGGCTGGCTCAGGAATGCCTGCTTCGTCAATCGCAGCCAGCATGTTGCCAACCCACGCATCGCGCTCGGCCTGCCCAATTTTGAAAGGCGCATGACGCATCCGCAGGCGAGGATGTCCGCGCTGGGTCTCATAGCGCGCCGGGCCGCCCCAGAACTGCGCCAGAAACAGAAATTGATTCTCTTTGCCGGGGCCAAGATCGGCGGGGAACAGCGGGCGCAGGATCGGGTCTTGCTCCACCCGCGCATAGAAAGCGTCAACCAGACGGCGAAAGGTTTCGTCACCGCCGATTTGGTCGTAGACAGTTTGCCCGGTCGTGTTGAAAACGATGTTGTCGGTCATGAGTTCTATGGATTCGTCGCCAATTTCATCTCAACGAGATAACTCCACACGATGTCAGCGAGGACTTTGTTGCCAGCCGCATTCAGGTGAACATCGTCTGACCAATATAGCTGCTCGCCTGCCCGCGCATGTTCAATGAATGTGTCCGTGACGTCAAGACACATGAGATCATGTTCCTCGCACAAAGCCAGCATTGTCTTGCGTCCGGCGCTGACCGTTTCGTACCAGCCTGAGCCGAGCGTATCCTCCATCAAGTCCCGATACACCTCTTCCTTGGTCGGTATGAGCAAGATGACCATTGGCGTGGAAGTCTTCTTTAGCAAGGCGACGCCATCGAGAAGAGCTTGCTTGCTTGCTGGCAGCCAGCTCTGGCTGATTGCGCTTGTTGGTCAGGTCAAATGCGCGTTCTATATAAGGCCGGCCATATCTCAGATAGACCGCGCCTGACCTGACTGAATAACGATCAATAACGTATTCCGGGACTGGCTCCGTCTGGAAGCCGTTCAGGGCCAATTCTGCGACAACATAAATAGCTGAGTTATTTTTTAGCCACTGTTCTAAGCCCGAATGATTGCTCCTGGTTGCCCTCTCTTGGGCTGGCGCTATTAGCATTGAGGTGTCGTTATTCAACAGCGCATAGTCGTCGTTAAAGTCGTTGCCCCACCATTGCCAGATCACTATTCGGGGCTTGTATGGCAGGGTGAAGGTCTGAAGCACGCGCAGGTGGCTGATAGTCCCGGTGCCTGCCAGCCCCAGATTCACCACGCTCAATTGATGCTGGGTGTCAAGCTGCTGCGCCCAGCAGTCGGGGTACTCATTATTGCAAAAGGTGAATGAATCACCGATCACGGCGGCGTCCACAGGCCAGCGAGGCTGCCAATCGGCTGTCGGCGCTCGGAAATTGATGTGCGAGTTCGGGTCAAGGAAGTTGGCAGTAGTCACACCCCCATCTGCTCCCCACCAAAATCTTCGTGATACTCGTCAACGCGGCGTATCGTAGACCCGAAGTAATCATCTTTCCGCCATAACGGTTCGGGCAGCTTGGGCCGCTCGCTTAGAGCCGTCAATGGTATCCGGTAAAGCGCAACCTGCATTACTGGCGGAAGCCACGGCGCGCCTATGCGCAACCCCGCTTCCATCATCAATAGTGCCATCACGATTCCGAACAGGACAGTTGCTACGCGTTCAAGAACAAACCGCGTTAGCGATCCTATCTTGATTGGTTGTGGCAAATCTGTGCGAGAGTTTGTCAAAGTAAAACGCTCGAATGCCCCGTCATTAAGCGGGGAACAAGCGCAACCAACACGTTGAATAGTCGCGCAAATTTAACGAAGCGACCCGGATGGCAAAGATCAAGCCGCCTTCGGCAGGATACGCTCGTAATTATACCCTGCCAAAATTCAATTGCGTATTCACCCCGCACGTATGCTAAAATGAGCCGGGTTTATGGTCAATTCGTTCCAGAAAGGGACACTTGCGTATGGGCGCGCGACGCGGCGAGCAGGTCATCCAAAGGCTCAAAGAGAATCCACCGGAAATCTGGCATCGCGGCGTCAAGGTCGCCGATGTCACCACCGAACCCGGCTTCATGAATGGCGTGATGAGTCTCGCGGACATTTACGATCACCAGTGGAGCCACCCCGACACCATGCTGTATGACGACCCGAACGGGCAAAAGATCGGGCGCTCGCACATGATCGCGCGGACGGTGGAAGATGTGGCTCGTATTGGCGACGCGATGCAAAAAGGCCACGAGCACACCCTCGGCATGATGGGACGCTCGCCGGATTACCTCAATCGGGCGATGGCCGGGTACGCTGGCGGCGCAGACTTCCTCACCGGGCAAGACCCCAAGTTTGGCGACAACGCTCGCAATTATCACCAGTATCTCCTCGAAAACGACCTTGCGCTAACGCACACGTTGATCCACCCGCAGGTCAACCGGGCCGTTCCCGTCTCTCAGCAATCCGACCCGTATATTGGCGCGCGCATCAAGGTCGAGACCGACGCCGGAATTGTGATCAAAGGCGCGCGGATGCTGGCGACCCTGCCCATCTCCGACGAAATCATGGTCTTTCCCTCAACCCTCCTGCGCAGCGTGGAAGAAGACGCTCCCTATGCTTACGGGTTTGCCATCCCCAACGCCACGCCCGGCCTGAAATTCCTGTGCCGCGAAACGATGGACTACGGGCGCAATCATTACGATCATCCGCTGGGATCGCGTTTTGAGGAGATGGACGCGGTCGTGATCTTTGACGATGTGTTTGTCCCGTGGGAGCGCGTGTTTCTCTATCGCAATGTGGATGTGTGCAATCAGGCTTACGCCGCCACCGGCGCGATTGTCAATATGTCGCATCAGGTGATCTGCAAAGACATCGCCAAAACCGAGTATATGCTGGGGCTGGCTTCGATGATCATTGACTCAATCGGCGTGGAGAAGATTCAGCACATTCACGAAAAAGTCGCTGAAATCTGGGTCAATCTGGAAACCATGAAAGCGTTTCGGCGGGCGGCGGAAGCCGACGCGAAGCTCAACGATTATGGCGTGATGATGCCCGCGTGGGATCCGCTGGATGCCGGGCGCAACCTCTACCCGCGTCTGTACCCGCGCATGGTCGAGATCATCCAGCAGTTGGGGGCCAGCGGCCTTGTCGCTATGCCTACCCATGCGGACGTGAACGGCCCGCTGCTCGAAGATATCAAGACGTACTACCAGAGCGCGCGTCAGGGCGCGCTGGATCGCATCCCGCTGTTCCGGCTGGCATGGGACACCGCCGTGAGCGCCTTCGGGTCGCGGCAGGCGTTGTACGAGCGCTTCTTTTTTGGCGACCCGGTGCGGATGGCCGGAGTGATTTTTGAGAAGAAAGACCGCAGCCGCTATATGGATATGGTGCGCGATTTCCTGAAACGCACAATGGACGAGAGCTAAAGGGGTAAATGCAAGATTATTTCGTATGCAATCGAATTTCGATTCTAAAAGCTTTGGGTGGGGAGTGAGTGTATGGAAGCACACAACCGGAAACTTGCAGACTGGTATGGAAGTATTCAGCGAGGGGAAATCAAGTTACCACGGTTTCAGCGTTATGAGGCTTGGGATTCGCGGCGAATCCGGAGCCTTCTGGATGTAGTAATTCACAATCTTCCATTAGGTATTACGTTAGTCTTAGATGTTGGTGACGAAGAGAAATTCATTTCACGATTCTTAGAAACCTCTCCCGAAACTTCTACCCGCGTTCGTGAACACCTGCTAGATGGACAGCAACGACTAACTGCTCTTTGGCGGGCATTTCACAATAACTACGATTTCGAAACATATTATGTATATCTACAGGAGTTCGATCAAATCCGTGAATCTGCAAGAGAAGATAAGTCTATATTTTCACGCAGTCGATATTATCAAAAGAATGGCAAGCGATACCCACTTTGGTGTGACGACCCTGCTGACTGTCTGCAGAATGGGTTGATTCCAACAGATCTGCTAAAGCCAGAAGATAATCAAGTGGAAATTGACAAGTGGATTGAAGAGGCCACTCTAGGATTTGAACCACAAGATGGAACAAAGGATGAGCTTAAACAATTCTACGATACTCAAAAACGATTAAGCGGTCAAATCAAGGACCTGCGCGCTATAGTTGCTAACTATAACTTGCCGTATCTATCACTTCCCCCACAGACCGAAAAAACCATTGCGCTCGAAGTGTTCATCAACATGAACACCAATAGCAAACCGCTTTCGATATACGACATCATCGTTGCTGAAGTCGAAAGCGTGATGGGCAAGTCGCTGCATGATCTTGAATCAGGGCTAGATGTAAATTATCCGAATGTCGCCCATTACGCCGAGCTTTCAGATCTTATCCTTACCAGTTCGTCGCTGCTACAGGGCTATCTTCCGAATCAGCGTGGTGCATCGGATATGGATAAGCGTGTTTTGGTGGAACATTGGGAGATAATGGAACATGGCCTTAATAGAATGGCTGGCTTCCTGGAGAGTGAAGGCATCTATGATCAACAGCGTTTGCCAACGAATGCAGTTCTTGCTGTTATTGCCGCGCTGTTCACATATATTCCCGATTCGGGCGACAAACGTGGGCATGACGAGTTATTGCTCAAACAATATTTATGGTATTCATTTTTCACTGATCGCTACGAGAATTCTGCGGCGACTAACGCCTATGCGGACTTTGTTGCTTTGCGAGGAATTATCCGTGGGGAGGTCAAAGCTGATGGCACGCTATTCACTTCGAATGATGTCCCCATCTTTGCCAAGCATGTATTAGTAAGTCCTGAAGAACTTATTTCAACTGAATGGCCGAAACGTACAACAATTCGCGGGCGAGGAATTCTGGCAGTTGCATCACATCTTGGCGCAATGGACTTTGCCACTGGGGAAAGATTAAATGGCAACAACATAGAAAAACGTCAATACCATCATGTTTTTCCTGATGCATTGTTGAAAGAAGCGGCAATAAATAGCTTTCTCGCATTGAACTGCGTCTTGATTACAGATAAGACAAATTTTGCAATTGGCCGAAAAGACCCTCTTCAGTACCTCAAAGATCGATATGAATGGACATCTGAGACGATAGTTCGCGAGCGTTTACAATCACACCTAATCCCAATGGTAGAATTGTCTAATGGGGGTTACGATGGCCTATCGCGCAAAGAAAAAATTGCCAAAATAGAAACTGATTTTGAGTTATTTCTTTGGAAGCGCGCTGAATTGATTATGATAGCGGTCGAATTGCTTGTAAGCGGGCATCAACTCAATGCAGCTTCGCTATATGGCGACAGGGCATAATTCAGTCTAAAGTCCTTAGTCTATTTGCCAAGCTATGCGGGGAGTCAACAATCGCTATACAAACATTCGATCCACGCTTGTATCGCCAGACAATGGGGATGTTCGCCACCGGGGTGACAATCATCGCGGCGGGAAAAGAACAATATCTGCATGTGATGACCGCCAACGCCATCACCTCGCTGTCGCTTGACCCGATGCTGCTGTTGTTTTGTGTCGGCAAAGAAGCGCGCATGGTCGCCCATCTACGGGAATATCCGCAGTTCACGGTGAATATCTTGCGGGCCAGCCAGTCCGACCTATCGCCTTATTTCGCGGGAATGTGGAAAGGCGAGGAGCCGCCGCATTTCGAATTCGCTGTCTGGGGCGACGCCGCCCGGCTCAAAGAGTGCGCCGCGTCGATCCGCTGTGAAGTTCATGAAATGGCGGAAGGCGGCGATCATGCGATTGTGATCGGGCAGGTGACCGGATTATGGGAAGGCGATGAGCCGGCTGACCCGTTGATCTTTTATGCAGGCAAGTATCGCCAGTTGGCGGAGGAACAACGCTGATGGTCGATTTTAATATCACGCGCTGCGCTCATGCTGAATTCCGTGTGACCGATCTGGGCAAGGCGCGGGCGTTTTATGTGGACGCGCTGGGGATGATTGAGATCGCCAGCGACAAAGATCATTTGTGGCTGGGCGGCTATGAAGAGCGCGACCGCTATTCGTTGATCCTCCGGCGGGCTGAGACGGCGGGCGTGGGGCATATCGCCTTCCGGGTGGCAGAAGATGATGATCTGGACAAGCTCGCCAACGTCTACCAGCGTGACGGCTTGCCGACCCGCTGGGTCGAGGCCGACACCCTTGAGCCGGGGCAGGGCCGCGCGCTGCGTGTTCAGGACCCCAGCGGCTTGCCCATTGAGTTTTATCACACGATGGAACAGCGCGAACGGCTGATGCAGCGTTTTGAGTTGTATCGCGGCGCGCATATCATGCGAATCGATCACTTTAATTGTCAGGTTCCCGACGTGCAGGCGGCCTATGACTGGTGGACTCAGCGCATGGGTTTTTATTGCTCCGAGTACACCGTCACCGACGATGACTCAGAGAAGCTATGGGCGGCGTGGCTGCATCGCAAGCAGAATGTTCACGATCTGGCGCTGATGAACGGGATCGGGCCGCGTCTGCACCATGTCGGCATGTGGCTTCAGGATACCGCCAGCGTTCTGCGCGCCTGCGACATTCTGGCCTCGTTGGGCTTGGTCGGGGCGATTGAACGCGGGCCGGGGCGTCACGGGCTGTCCAACGCCTTTTTCCTGTATCTGCGTGACGCCGATCTCAATCGTGTCGAGTTATACACCAACGACTACATTATCCCCGACCCGGACTTTGAATCGATCAAGTGGAAACTCTCCGACCCGCGCCGTGCCACCTTCTGGGGGCACTGGCCGCCGCGAAGTTGGTTTGACGAAGCCTCGTTGGTGGAAGACATCCAAACCGGGCAACTGCTTCCAACGCAGGAGGGGCAGTTGGCAGGCAGGCCGGAGCACGTCACTTAGGAATAACGATTCCGCGCGCGCCGCATTCTCTTATAGCTTATAGACCAAACGTACTACAAAATGCTATTGACATTTCCCGCTAACCCTGTAAAATAGTGTCCGAACATAAGTTCTGCGCAGATGTCGTTGCGGTTGCCTTTGACGTTACTTCTGCATTCTGACTTCTCACTTTTCTCTTGTTTGTGGGCATCCGCACGGACGGGCTGTGGTGCACCCCGCGTTGTTTGCTGGGGCAACACCATTCGCCCCCGGAGGCGCGGGCCTTCGGAATCGGCGCTTCCACCGATTGACCACCGCCCACAGACGCCATGCCCCTTTTGCGGGTAGATACCGTCTTGAAAGTCAAGCAAAAGCCAGAGATTGGTGTGAATAAGCGGGGTCAAACGGCAAGCCGGATGACCAGACGCCAAAAACGATATGAAGAGGTTTACGCATGACTGCGCCGGTGACGGACATAGGTGGTTTGCCAGCGGCAGTCAGGCGGTCGGCGAAGGGGCGAAGAGCCGGGTTGCAGCGTT
>Ga0210377_10000546_pt1 | contig 36205 bp, 34 predicted proteins | sample PLM4_65_b1redo_FD_155480 | JGI IMG/M metagenome (GOLD analysis project Ga0210377, IMG submission 155480) | Groundwater sediment microbial communities from an aquifer in East River, Colorado, USA - PLM4_65_b1 redo | ecosystem: Environmental > Terrestrial > Soil > Riparian zone | place: USA: East... | reverse complement strand
ACCATTGTCCACGAACACGCAATTCAATTGATCCCCGATTGCGCGATGGATCAACGCCGCAGCAACCGAGGAATCAACCCCGCCGGACAGACCGAGGATCACCTCGTCCTTGCCCACCTGCGCGCGAATCTTTTCCACTGCTTCGCTGGCGTAATCCGGCATGTTCCAGTCCTGCGCACACCCGCAGATATCATGCACGAACCTGCTCAGCATCGCCTTGCCCTGAGGGGTATGGGTCACTTCGGGATGGAACTGCAGCGCATAAAAGTTCCGCGCCTCGTCCGCCATGCCGGCGATGGGTGTAGTGATATTGCTCGCAATCACCTTGAATCCGGGCGGCAATCTTGTCACCTTGTCGCCATGGCTCATCCAAACATCGATCAAGCCATGACCCTGGTCGTTGGTTCTGTCCTGAATATCCCGCAACAATGCAGAATGACCCTGCGCGCGAATCTCGGCATAACCGAATTCGCGCACCAGACCGCTTTCCACTGCGCCTCCCAGTTGCGCAGACATGGTCTGCATGCCGTAGCAGATGCCCAGCACCGGCACACCCAGTTCGAACACCAGCTTCGGTGCGCGAGGCGTATCGCCTTCGGTGACGGAATTCGGCCCGCCGGAGAGAATGATGCCACTGGGATTGAAAGCACGGATGAACTCGTCATCCACATCATGGGGATGCAGTTCGCAATAGACATGTGTTTCGCGAACACGGCGCGCGATCAGTTGGGTGTATTGCGAGCCGAAATCGAGGATCAGGATTTTGTTGTGAGCAGTCATTAGTCGCTAGACGTTAGTCGTTAGTTGGTGGGGAGGGATTTTTGCAGGCCTTTGAGCATCTTGCCGATCTCATCTGCGTTTTGCAGGGCTGGGCTGATTTCTTCTTCGCTCAAATAATTCAAATGCTGCGCCAGGATGAGTTGCGTTTCGAGTTCCGCCAACGATCCCAAGGCTATGCCCAGAAAGTGATAAAACTCCTTGCTTGAGTTGTGCCCATGCCCCTCCGCAATGTTGGATGGCAGGGAAACCGCCGAACGTTGTAACTGACCGGCAAGGCCATAAATTTCCTGCTTCGGAAACCGCGCACTCAGCCGATAAGCCTCCTCAGCCAACTGCATGGCCGCCGGCCAAACTTTAAGATCACGATACCCTGCCATATAGTCGTTGGCTGTTAGTCGCTAGTCGTTAGTTAAAAACAGGCCTCCGAGCATTTTGCCGAACCGGGTTTAACTAACGACTAGCGACTAACGTCTGCCAACTACTCAATATGATAATTCGGCGCTTCCTTGGTGATCTGCACATCGTGCACATGCGACTCGCGGATACCGGAAGAAGTGATCTCGATGAATTCGGCCTTGGTGTGCATCGTGGCGATATCGGGACAACCGAGGTATCCCATGCTGGAACGCAGACCACCCATCAATTGATGGATCACCGCCAGCACACTGCCCTTGTAGGGCACCCGCCCTTCCACGCCTTCCGGCACCAGCTTGTCCTGATTGGCCTCTTCCTGGAAATAGCGGTCGCTGGAACCCTGCTGCATCGCGCCCAGGCTGCCCATGCCGCGATAGGACTTGTATGAACGACCCTGGAACAATTCGATTTCTCCCGGAGACTCTTCGGTACCGGCAAACAATCCGCCCAGCATCACCGCATGCGCGCCGGACGCAATCGCCTTGGCGATATCTCCGGAGTAGCGGATGCCACCGTCCGCGATCAACGGCACACCGGTTCCCTGCAGGACTTTTGCAACGTTCTGGATCGCCGCGATCTGCGGCACGCCGACCCCCGCCACGATGCGCGTGGTACAAATCGAGCCAGGGCCTATGCCGACTTTCACACCGTCAGCACCGTGATCCAGCAGTGCCGATGCCGCAGCGCCGGTTGCGATGTTGCCGCCGATCACCTCAACATGCGGGAAGTTTTTCTTGACCCACTTGACGCGGTCCAGCACGCCTTGAGAATGACCGTGAGCAGTATCCACCACAATCACATCAACGCCCGCTTCTGCCAGCAATGCGACGCGCTCTTCCGTTCCCTCGCCCACCCCGACCGCCGCACCGGCGCGCAGACGGCCATGGCTGTCTTTACACGCCAAGGGGTGTTCGCTGGCTTTAAGGATGTCCTTGACTGTCATCAAACCGCGCAGTTCGAACGCATCGTTCACCACCAGCACGCGCTCGATGCGGTACTTGTGCATCAGGTTGCGGGCCTCTTCCAGACTGGTGTTCTCTTTGACGGTGATGAGGCGCTCGCGCGGTGTCATGATGTTCCGGATCGGCTGGTCCAGATTGCTTTCAAAACGCAGATCGCGGTTGGTGATAATTCCGACCAGTAATTTTCCCTCTACCACCGGCAAGCCGGAGATCTTGTGCTGACGGGTCAAACCCAGCACGTTGCGCACCGTCATGTCAGGTGTGATGGTGATCGGATCCTTGACCACGCCGCTTTCAAAGCGCTTTACTTTTGCGACCTTGGCAGCCTGGGCATGGGCAGACATGTTCTTGTGCAGGATGCCGATCCCGCCTTCCTGCGCCAGTGCGATCGCAAGCCGTGACTCGGTCACGGTATCCATCGCCGCGGACAACAGCGGGATGTTCAGACTTATGTTGCGGGTAAGCTGGGTGCGCAGACTGACATCGCGCGGCAAAACGTTTGAATAAGCGGGAACGAGCAGAACGTCGTCAAAGGTCAGAGCTTTTTGGATGTTGCTCATATTGTGCAGCCCTCGGCATAACCAGCGGCTTGGCTATCGTTAACCAATGACTTACCCAGCGTCTTTTGCTGGGTTAGTCAGATGGCTATGCAACGCATTTTGATAGCCTAGTCGAATGGCTAGTAGTTTTATCGAAGCATACATTATAACAAAGTCAGGCAATCCGCTACGAATCAGTAGATTCGTGCGGAATTGACACTACGCATGCCGGGCAAGCCATAACCAATGTCTCTTTGTCGCTTTTTGGCGACAGTTTAGCCAGATGGCTATAACCAACCACTTGGCAACCGTCTTCTGGTTGTTTAGTGGGATGGCTAGCTGTTTCACCAGTAGTTTCATCAGTAAATCAGCATGCAGCATCGAGGCCGTAAAACCGGAATTTTGTGGCTTCAAGTCGACGGGGATTAATGAATCGGATAACGACTAAAGGGCGGTCTCGTCGGTTTCACCGGTGCGTATGCGTATTACTTGCTCCACTGTGGATACGAATATCTTGCCGTCGCCGATCTTGCCGGTATGCGCTGCCTTGATGATCGCCTCGATCGCCCTATCGAGCAATTCAGTTGGAACTACAACCTCAACCTTAACCTTGGGGAGAAAATCCACCACATATTCTGCGCCGCGATACAACTCGGTATGCCCCTTTTGCCTGCCGAAACCCTTCACCTCGGTAACAGTCAATCCACTGACGCCGACTTCAGAAAGTCCCTCACGCACTTCATCCAGCTTGAATGGCTTGATAATCGCCTCGATCTTTTTCATGTTGTTCTCCAGTATGCGTAGTTTGATCGGCTAATCCCGTTTGGATGGCACTAATTGTATCAACAGTGATGGGTTCAAGTTATGGCTTGCCACCGGACAACAAGGAGATGATTTCCTCGTGCTTGTTTTTTTTGGCAAGATCCAGTGCGGTCACGCCATCTCGATATTTTTTCCTGAAATCCGCACCTTTACTCAGCAGCAATTTTACCTCAGGCAAATGGCCGTTGGCGGCGGCCTTGTGCAGAGATGTCCAGCCATCATTTGAAGCGGCATTTACATCCGCGCCATTTTCTATCAGCAAGAAACTCACCGACAAATGACCGCGGGTCGCTGCTTGCATCAAAGGTGTCCAGCCATGGTTACTGCATGAATTGACATTGGCATGTTTGTCCAATAACAGCTTTACCACTTTAGCAAACCCATTGAAGGCCGCCCAGTGCAGCGGGGAATAACCTGCGCCATCCCTATGATGGATATTTGCGCCGCTATTGATCAACAACGTGGCCATATCCGCATCACCATTGAAGGAAGAGATCATCAACGGTGTCCACAGTCGTTCATCACAAGTGTCTACATTCGCTCCAGCGCTCAGGAACAATGCAATGACGTCACGCTTGCCAGACTCGGCAGCCTTGATAAAACCTTTTGGCGAATACTCCAAACCTTGATTTTCTATCTCGGCTTTGATCTTTTCCGAAACGTGCCCCCACGGATCATTGATCGTTTTGTGGCCATTTTGGCGGGTATGCACCATGCTCAGATAAATAATGTCGGATGCCACATCCGGCGGGAAACCCTGGCGGTCGGAACGCTTGGTGACCATCAACTCTGAAAACAATGCGTCGATCTCCGGTGTATCCCACAATGACATGATCTGGGAAAACACGCGCGGAAACTGTTTCTCCAGCGCATAGGGATAGTTTTGCTTGCGGTTGTTTAAAATTCGTAACAGCTTTTCATCCATATTCGGTTGAGTATGATAATTATTTAGACGTCCATCTGAACCAACCACCACCAGGTTCCTTCAGGAACACAACATAGCAAACTTCCCGCCGGACGCAAAGCCGCAAAAGAGGGATATTTATTCAAGTTTTCGATAAATTACAGTCAGCACCTCAATCTCGCTTTCGCCAGCCGGTGTGCGCAGCATCGCCACATCACCCACACGCAATTTGAGCAGAGCCCTTGCCAATGGCGATACCCAACTGATATGACCACGCGCCACATCCGCCTCGTCAACACCGACGATGCAGTAACTGCTCTGACAACCGGCATTGTCGCAAACCGTCACGGTTGCGCCAAAAAAAACCTGATCGCACTCCACGCGTCGGGCAGGATCGACCACTTCTGCCTGCTCCAGACGCATGCGCAAGAAGCGCACGCGCCGGTCGATCTCGCGCAGCCGTTTCTTGCCGTAGATGTAATCGCCATTTTCGGAACGATCACCGTTGGAAGCTGCCCACGCGATGGTCTTCACCAGCTCGGGGCGTTCCACTTTCCACAGCACATCTAGCTCTTCCTGCAGCTTGCGATATCCGCCGGGAGTGATGTAATTCTTGACGCCTGCAGGCAACTGGACCGATGGTTCCAATTCATCTTCAAGGGTGTCGTCTTCACGGGTGAATGCTTTGTTCATGTATGGAATTTTACAGCATTGCGGGTGTTTTCTCAGGACAATGAGAAACTCACCAGATTGCAGACCACTCCGGAATACCCGGCAACCTGATGCCGACCGCGTGATTTGCCAGCAAGCAGGTCAGAAATGAAAGCAAAGCTGAGGCAATTTGATGATGGGCAGTAGTTCAGAAATCTAATGATTGCCCTGAAAACCCATATTCCTGATTGACGGACTCATTCAGCACGAACCAGCAGAACAGGGACCGAGGTGCCGCGCGCCACCCCTTCTGCAACACTGCCCAGCAGCAATCGGCTCAAACCTGAACGGCCATGCGTACCGATAACGATCAGGTCGGCTCCCCATTGCTTTGCCTCACCGTCGATCACGCTGGCGACGCGCTCCCCTGACACATCAAGCAGCGCAGTTTCCACTTGCGAGCCTGACTGTTGCACCTTTTTTGCGCCTTGGGCCAGGATACGCTCACCCGTATTGTGCATTGCTTCCTGCAGCGCGGGATAATCGACGAAGGCATATGCCTCGGCATCCAGAGAATAGATTTCCTCCAGCACATAAACCAGCCGGAAAAGTGAATTTCCAGACGCCATCTGGATCGCTTCCTGCAGCGCACGCTCGGAAGTCGCACTTCCATCGATAGGAACCAGAATACGTTGATACATGATCATCTCCCCGGTTTTGCCTGCGTGAAAGGTAGGCTTATTTTGATTTTATGCCATTTTATGAATTTTTGTAGGTAGCTCAGCGTGCTTGTCAATTTTGATATGGGCAAGTTGTTCAACAAAAGAGGTCGATTTCTGCTACTCGCCAAAATCTCAATAATCCCATCAGTCCTTAATAATTCATGCAGGATTTGGAAATCACACCGCAATCTTGCTTCACCGGATACAAGCCGCATCCCTCATGACATTGAGAAATTCTCCCAGCTCCCTGACCCATGATTCGCGCATGAATATAAATCCGTCGTTATGGCCGCCGGCAAGTTCCAGGAACTGACTGGGAGGATTGGCCGCTGCGAACAGCGCACGCCCATGCTCGAACGGGATAATTTCATCTTCCGGGCTGTGGGCGATCAGCACCGGCGCGGCTACAGACCGCAGGTATTCCCGTGTATCGTAGCGGATGCGCGCCAGCCACCGCACCGGAAGAAACGGATAGATGTGCTGGGCAAGATCAGGCACCGAGGTAAACCCGGAAGCGATCACCAATGCAGCAGGTTGCTGATGTGCGGCCAACCATGCGGCAACTGCTCCGCCCAGCGACTCGCCGTACAGCACGATGCGGCAGGAGGGAATCTGCCGTTGTTCGGTCAGGTAGCGCCATGCGGCCTCGGCATCGCGATAGGTGCCCTGCTCTGTCGGTGCGCCACTGCTATTCCCGTAACCGCGGTAATCGAAGATCAGCATGTTGTAGCCCATGCGATGAAACATCAGCACTGAGTCGAGCCGATGGGAGATATTCCCCGCGTTGCCATGCAGGAACAGCACCGTGCCGTGCGGTTGCGCGGCTGGAATATACCAGCCACGCAGACTGATACCGTCAGAGGTTTCAAGATGAAGGTCTTCGTATGCCAAGCCTATCCGGGCAGGAGTGGCAATTATCTCGCGTCCGGTTCCCGGATAGAACACCAGATGCGACTGGAATACATATATCAGCAGCAACAGCCCAAAATAGGCTGAGGCCAGGATACCCAGCGCATGCAGTATCATGCGCATCCCGCCACCGCGCGATACCGGCACATCAAGCGAATCCCCTCAGCGCAAGAGCGGCCATACCGTAGATCATGGCTGCCAGCAGTATCACCGCCGCGAATCCCAGATGGATCGCCAGCAGCGTGGCGAGCACAGCACCCACCACCGAGGCGAAACCGTTGATCGCCCACGCCCAGGGTATGGCCTGCTCGGACATGTTTGCCAGCCGTGTCATGCCGGTTGGGTAAGGCACACCCATGCATATCGCCAGCGGTGCGATCAGTACCACCGAAATGATTATCTTTACCGCATCGGGCAAATGGATCAGTGCCTGAAACAGGCCCGGCAGGATGGCTAGATAGAGCAGCGATATGGCGCCCAACGCGATCACCGCCAGCGTGACTTTGTTCGTCGCCTGCCAGTGCGCGATTTGCCAATTTCCGGCAAGCCAGCTTCCCGCTGCGGCGAACGCCAGGAATGCGCACAACACGACCGCCACGGCGTACAACGGATGGGACAGGAACAGCACGAATTTCTGGATGAATGCGATCTCCATGAACATGAACGCAAACCCGATGAAGAGAAAATACAGTGTCGCCGGAGTTCCGGGCAGGGTGCTCCGGCAACGCGACAAGGCCAGCGGCGCCAGGATCAGCACTATGCTGGCCGCGATCGCCTGAACCAGCGTCGCCACCAGCAGCGGGTAGCTCCAGTCGAGCAGCGGCATGCCGCCTTGCTCGCGCAGCGAGAATATTTCCGCGGCTGCATTCCATTTGAAGAAGCGGAAAAAGTGCGGCCGATCGTCGGTAGCCGGCTCGATATAGAATTTGTACTGGTCGATGAAATCCTGCCGCTGTGGTCCCAGCAGCGCGACGGCACCCTCGAAGAAGGAAGCTTGCGCCAGCAGATTGTAACGGTTCGCTTCATCGGCTTGCATTCCCGGGTAATAGGCCAGATCGAATGAACGCGCGCGGCAGAATTCCTTGATCGCGGTGATTTCGCGTGAGGTGAAAGCGCTGTTCTTCACCAGCAACGTAACGGTCTTCCAGCCCCGTATCATCACCAGACGCGCGGCAGGATCGGCCACGCCGCTACGCTCCAGCGCGGATACCGCCGTTGCAAACAATTTCAGCGCATCGCGCGGCGGCAAGGTGAGCCAGCGTGTGACAGCCAGCATACCGCGTGGCGTAAGGCGGCTCAGGTTGGTCTGCAGCGCCTCCACCGTGTACAGATAGTTTTCGCTCAGGCCATACAGCCCGGCAGAAGCGGCGCCGAATGAATCCAGCAGCGCCACCTGGATCAGGTCATAGCGCTCACTGCTGGTGTTGACGAACCCGCGCGCCTCGGCCTGGTATACGTGCACGCCGGGACGGCTGTACAGATTGCCGGAATAGTCGCGAAATCGTTGGCTGACCAGGTCGATGATATTGCGGTCCAATTCGACTGCGTCAATCGCCGAGTTGCCATGGTAGAGCGCCTGCAGCACATCGCTGCCGGCACCGGCACCCAGCACCAGCACTCGAGCGGGTTCATGAGTGGCAGGTTCATCAGAGCCAAGCACGTGATAAGGCAGCGCCGAAGTGAGCTGGTCGAGATAGGCCAGCGGCGCGAGACTGCCATCGAATTTTGTCAGCGCTGAAGGACCTTCACCATCGATGAACACACCCAGCTGCGGGGGCGGTTCCACCGTTGCATTGAGGCTCATCCCCGGCGCATCACGCAACGGAACACGGTTGTTTTCCACCACGGTGACCTGCCCCAACGGACTGGTGCGTTCTTCGACTACCTTCGCCCCGACGATGTTCAGGGCCTGACTCAGGTCCTTGTAGGGTGAGGGATGCACTTGCATGCCAGGCAGCACGATCGCAAGCAACGACACCCCGAGAAACAATACCATCAGCCACTTCGTCGGTACTTTCAGTTCGATGACAGCAATGGCGGCAGCAAGCATCGCCAATGCAGTAAGGCCGTTCAGCACCCGGTTGGGCGGCAAGAGGAACAGCACCACGATGACACCCAGGCTGCCTATCCCCGCACCGAGGATGTCGCACGCATAGATCCGTGATGACTGCTTGCCGAAGTGCGTAAAGATCAGGCCGATGCCCAGCCCGCCGCAAAAGAACGGCAACATCATCAGCAGATAAACGGCGAACAGTTTGACCGGCTGGGTCTCGTCCCACAGCAATTCGAGCGGATCGAACGGAACCTGTTGCGCCAGAAGGAACGCAGCAGGCATCAGCACAGCCAATGCTGCTGCGGCCATCACGTATACCATGCCGAAGTGCGGTGCGATTTTTTCCTTCAGCAGGGTCAGCGCCGTGCCGCTCGCGCCGTAGCCCAGCATCGCCGCGCTGATGATCATGTAGGCGAAATGATGCCACAGCACGATGCTGAACAATCGCGTCAGCAGCACCTCGTAGGCCAGCACGCAGATAGAAAGCAAACCGACCGCGATGAACGGCGGGCGTTGCATGGCTAATGCCCGCCGGTGAGCGGGACAAACGCTACCGGCAAAATCTGGCGGGTCGTCACCGAGCCATCCTGCTGCTTTTCTACAAGCATCAGATACTGGGTCATGAATTGCGTGCCGAGTGGGATCACGATGCGGCCACCCGGTTTGAGTTGCTTGATTAGCGGAGGTGGAACATGGCTGGCGGCAGCTGTCACGATGATTGCATCGAACGGCGCCGCTTCCGGCCAGCCATAGTAACCGTCACCCACCCTGGTTTCCACATTGCGGTAACCGAGCGATCTCAACCTCTTGCCTGCCTGTTCCCCCAATGGCTTGATGATCTCGATGCTGTAAACAGATTTGGTTATTTCCGCCAGGACTGCCGCCTGGTAGCCGGAGCCGGTGCCAACCTCAAGAACCTTGTCGCCGGCACCGACCCGCATCATTTCGGTCATCAGTGCCACGATGAAAGGCTGCGAGATCGTCTGCCCGTAGCCGATCGGAAGCGGGCGGTTGAGATAGGCAACCGTGGCCAGCGCATCGGGCACGAAACGATGCCGCTCCACTTTTTTCATCGCCGCGATGACGCTCTGGCCGAGCGCGGCTCTGCCGCTGTATGCGGATGTTTCAGCGGCATCGGACAACACTTCCTCCACCATCCTGTGGCGCGCCGCGTCGAACTCACCGCCTTGTGCCGGGAAGATGCAGCAGGACAGCAGAAATGCGCTCCAGGCAAAAAAGCGTTCCATGAAAACTCTACTTCCGCTGGTAGCGCCCAAGCAGTTCCGAGCGGGACAGGATGTGACCCTGCATTGCCTTTTCCAAAGCCGATTTGACGGGGATTTTCAGATCCGGAAGTATAGTGTCAAGCGCGTATAGTTTGAAGTAATAGCGATGCTTGCCTATCGGCGGGCACGGTCCCTGGTAGCCGGTGCGGTGCCAGTCGTTCAAGCCCTGCATGGTACCTGAATGGAGTCCTTCGCCTGTGAATGTTTCGGGCAAACCATTGGTATCGGATGGAATGTTGTATACCACCCAATGCACCCATGTCATTCTTGGTGCCTCGGGGTCAGGGGCATCCGGATCATCGACGATCAATGCGAGGCTTTTGGTGCCGGCCGGTACGCCGCTCCATTCAAGCATCGGAGAAATATTCAGTCCATCACAGGTATGGCGCGCCGGGATGTCGCCATCATGATTGAATGATGACGACTTGATGATCATGGGCATGACGATGTTCTCCTTATTGTCAGGCGGCAAACCGGTCTTGGCTGCCACAACCGAGATACAGATCAGGGTGATCCCCATGACTGCAGCCCAAATCCGGTATATGCGCCGGGCTCTGATATCCATGATTCAGGTCACTCGAACATTCCTGCTGTTGTCGCCATCCGCCTTGGGTAAGCATATGTTAAGCACGCCATTCCTGTAACTCGCTTCCGCGTTGTCCGCGTCGACGTTGCGTGGCAATGGGATAGAGCGTTGGAATGACCCATAGGCTCGCTCCATGACATGAAAGGTGCTTTCGCGGGTTTCATGCTCATAGTGTTTCTCTCCGCTTATGTACAGCACATTACCCTCTATCGGCAGTCTTGCTTGTCCATGCCGGGCACCTCCAGCCGCACCAGGATCTCCTTATCTGTCTCCTCCACCTCTCCTGCCAGCAGGCTCCAGCGGGAAATCTGGCGAGCGCACCGTTTTCCGCTTGCGTGTCATCCTTGTTGCGCGAGAAATGCGTCAACGCACTGCTGCTGCGGTTGAGCAGTTCGCGCCAACCTTCAGATATATTTTGGCCAATACTGCGTCCGAAATTCCTTCCGGCATGTTTCAAGGAATCCAGCATGATCATGCTCCTTGTTTAGTGTATTAAATAAATGTTCAGGAGCGCGCTTGAATTCTCCCCGGATTCCCGCCATCCTCATCGATCGTCGATGACCCGTGCGCGAGTGTCCAACTCGCTTTCTCCAGGGCGATTCTTCGGCTGGTGCGTCTTGACGTCACCACGAATCTTGCGCGAGTAGTCTTCAATTTGGCGTTTGGCCGCATCGAACGCATCGCGCAAGGCCACATAGACGTCTTCGGCATGATCGCGGTTAACCACGATCTCGCTGCCGGGCACGCCGATATCGATTCGCACATTGAATTGCTTGCCCTGTTGGTGGTGCTTGTGCGGTAACTCGACCACCACGTGGCAGGAAGTGATCTGATCGAAAAACTCTTCGAGCTTGTCGACCTTGTCACGAATGTGCGTTTCCAATGCCTCTGAATGGTCAGTTCCACGGACAGTGATCTGTAATGGGGTTTGCATGTCTTCCTCCTGAAATTGATGCTTACTAACGGCGATAGATCGTTTCCTTTTTGTACTCATGTTTCACCAGCTTTGCCAAATTTGGCATTTCTTCTGCCAGCAGTTCCTGCATGTCATCCAGCGCAAGAATGCCAACCAGTCCGCCGCCGATATTCACCACTGGCAAGCGTCGCACCCCGATCCCGTGCATATACGACCTCGCGGTTACAAATTTCTCTGATAGGCATGATGGCTTCCGATATGGGTTAGTTTAAATTTTCAATGTCTCATGCGGATTGCAAGGCAGCCTGGTTGGCATGCAGAAACCAGCGATCCAGCAACACGTGTCGGGTGAACCATTCGTTGCCCAGCAACATGCGGGCGAGATAATTCCGCACAGGTGCCGGCCCTGCTCCGCCCGATGCTGTTGATGCGCCAAAGCGCGTAACCAACCGAGCCGAGTAAACCTGCAACTGCCTGCGACTGTAGTCTCCCTGGGCTTCCCGGATGACGGCGGCCGCCATCAAACCTGACTCCACTGCCGGCCGGATCCCTTCACCGCTCTGCGGGTAGGCCAGCCCGGCTGCATCACCGACCAGCAGCATTCCGTCGTCGATCTGCTTGCGCGAGTCGTGTCCATGCAGCAGGTAGGCATGCCCATGAAAACCATTCGGGACGCCCTGCGGGATCCTGCCGCGTTGCTTGAGAAAATCGCAAAAATATTCGAGATGCTCAGAAAGGCGATGGCTGCCCTCCCGGCCCAGCCCTATATTCAGATAATCGCCCTTGCGAAAGCACCAACCGTATCCCCTCAGGTCCCGGCAAAAATAAAGCTCGGGCGTATCTCCCCGCACCTGGCATTCATAGCGCTGCAGTTGGTCCATCTCGAATTCGATCTCCTTGGCCGCGATGACCGGTTCGTCTGCCCCGAGTTTTGCACCCATGAAACGCGCCACCGGGCAGAAATGACCCCCGGCACCGATGACCAAAGGCGCCGAGATGGATTCATTGACGATCCAGTTCCTGCCTTCTTTTTGCAAAGACTGAAGCGGCTGCCCCAGAATCAAACGCGCACCCGAGCGTCGCAGCAGATAGTCGTCGAACTCGCGGCGGCGTATGCCATAGCTGATTGTGTCCGGGTAGTGGATCTCCAGTTCGCCGCCATCGATCAAGCCGGTATGAAAGGCAGTGATCGGCTGAAGCACATGCTGACTGGCATAATCCTCGATATCCAGTTGCAGCGCCTGCACCACTGCCGGCGTGATCCATCCGGCGCAGACCTTGTCGCGCGGAAAGTTTGCCTTGTCCATTACGACCACACCCAGGCCATGCCGGCGCAACTGCCATGCGCAACTTGAACCTGCCGGACCGCCACCGATGATCAGCACATCACAATTTTCCACTGGAATCTCCCAATGAGTTGGACTGCGATTCGTACAAATATTGCCGGGTCCATGGAATCAGGTTATGGCTGGGACGCGCGAAACTCACCTGGAACAACTGCATGCTTCCGGTCTTGAAGGCAGTCAGGGATCCGGCGAGGTACAAGCGCCATGCCCGCACAAATTCCGGATCGAACATTTCCGTCACGCGATCGACATTGGCTTCATAGCGCTGCAGCCAGTGCTCCAGCGTCTTGGCGTAGTGCAGCCGAAGATTTTCTACATCCAGTACCGAGAAATCGAAAGGCTCAAAAATCTTCATCATTTGCGCCAGGCTTGGCGGGCAGGCGCCGGGAAAGATGTGACGCTCGGTCCATGCATCCATCGGTCTCGGATAATTCAGGCCTATGCTGTGGATCAAGCCGCGCCCGTTGTCCCTGAGGCTGCGATCGATCACAGCTCCCAGCTCCTGATAATGATCCGGCCCCACATGCTCGAGCATGCCGACCGAAACGAAAGCATCGAATTTGTCGCGTACGTTGCGATAGTCGTCCTCGATGAATTCGACCTTTCCGTCCAGCCTTTCGGCGCGAGCGCGTTGTCGGGCGAAGGAGATCTGCTCTGTGGATATGTTGTAGGCCCTCACCTTCACGCCATAGTGTTTGGCCATGTGCAACGCCAGAGCCCCCCAGCCGCATCCCGCTTCCACAACTGTTTCGCCCGGCTGTAAGCGCAGCTTGCGGCATACGTGATCCAGCTTGGCGAACTGGGCATCTTCCAGACTCGCATCAGGATTTTGAAAATACGCGCAGGTATAGACCATATTCTCGTCAAGCCAGAGCTTGTAGAAATCATTGCCGATATCATAGTGATGGTGGATATTGAGGCGTGCACCCGAAAGGGTGTTGCGCCGTGCGTCATAGAATGGGGCCAACAACTTTTTGGCAGTCATGCCTTGACGGTAGGGCCAGTTCCGATACACCACTTCAAGGAAGTCGTGCAGTTTGCCCTGAACCTCTATTCGCTGGGCCGAGTACAACTCGCCGAAATACAATGCCGGATCGATGAACAGTTTCAACAATGCACCGGAGTCGTGGATGATTAGCCTCGCCGACGGGTTCATTTCGTCGCTGGATATTTCCTGCCCGTTCCACAGCACAATCTGCACCGGCGGATAGCCGATGGCCCGCAACCATCTCGTCACCAGTACCTTCAATGTTGCCATGGACAAATATCCAAGCATACTGCGATGCTCTGGCGGAATGTAATCGTTACCGTCTCCGAAGGATTTTCTTGATGTCCCGGCTTGTTCCTGTCTCATAATATTTCCCTCATCAACATACCGTCATTTAGCCATGGAAACGCTATGGGCCACGCATGGCCAGAACTCCTTGCCTCACAGATCACGCTGAACGTATGGCATCGCTTTCACTATCTCTGTTAACGAATGTAAAAATTCTCGTCACCTTGAGCAGAATATTCGTCACGTCGATTGCAATAATCAGAAGATTCTGAGGCCCATCCTGAATCCATCAGTGCGTCCAACTTACCCTAAGCAGATTTTGTTCAGGGTTATAGTGATATTCAAGCTCTCCCTGATAGGCATGATGCAACGCTTCGCCGATACCGCGAGCAAGATGGATATCCGTAGTGGTCACCAGCGTCGTGCCTTCATTTTCTTCCACCGCCATGATGCGTTTGAGCGGGTGTTCAGCACGTTCGTGCTTTTCATGGTTGCGCACGAGGTGCATGATCTCGTCGTGATGAGCACGCAAGAACTCACCCTTCAGGGTAATGAAGCCGGCCGGGAATTCGTCGTGAATACGATGGCAGGCCGGGCAGATCGTCCGATGCGCGTCAGCCGGAGCTTCCAGCCACTGCCAGCGCCCCTGGTGAAATACCGCACCGCATTGCGAGCAGGCGGACGGCTCATGCAGCTTGCCCTTGGCTTTGTAGGCATCGTGCACGCGTTCCTTGAAAATCCCGTCGTGCCTGGAAATTTTCCGGTAGCCTTCTAAAATCGTCGCTTGACTCATGATATTTACTCCTGTGTATTGGTCGATTCGATATTTGGCTGCATTTTGTGTTTTGACCTCGTTGATATTCGCTACATTTCAATCTCGCCCATCATTTCGGGCTTCTCTATTTCCTTCGGCAGCTCTGCAACCATCGCGTCCGTGGTAAGGATCAGGCTGGCTATCGATGCGGCATTCTGCAATGCGCTGCGCGTCACCTTGGTGGGGTCAAGTACGCCCATTTCGATCAGGTCGCCATATTCCTCGGTGGCCGCGTTGTAGCCAAAACTGCCTTTGCCCTCCAGCACCTTGTTCAATACCACCGAAGGCTCGCCGCCGGCATTGACGACGATCTGGCGCAGCGGTTCTTCCAGCGCGCGCAGCACGATCTTGATGCCGGCATCCTGCTCGCTATTGTCTCCATGCAGCGTAGCAATCGCCGCCCTGGCCCGCAACAACGCAACTCCGCCGCCGGGCAGGATCCCTTCTTCAACCGCGGCACGGGTCGCATGCATCGCGTCTTCGATACGTGTTTTCTTCTCTTTCATCCCGGTTTCGGTGGCAGCACCAACTTTGATCACCGCGACTCCACCGGATAGTTTGGCTGCGCGCTCCAGCAACTTTTCCTTGTCGTAACTGCTGGTAGCTTCCTCGGCCTGTTGGCGTATCTGCTTGATGCGGTTCTGTATCAACGTGGCATCACCGGCACCGCTGATCAGCGTGGTGTTTTCTTTTCCCACTTCGATACGCTTGGCCTGGCCTAGATTTTTCAAAGCGGCCTTCTCCAGCGTGAGGCCAACTTCCTCGGCGATCACTTCTCCGCCGGTGAGAATGGCGATGTCGTCCAGCATAGCGCGGCGGCGATCGCCGAATCCCGGCGCCTTGACCGCAACGGTCTTCAAGATGCCGCGAATGTTGTTGATCACCAGCGTCGCCAGCGCTTCGCCCTCTACATCCTCGGCGATGATCAGCAGCGGTCGTCCGGCCTTGGAGATCTGCTCCAGCAGCGGCAGCAAATCGCGGATGTTGCTGATCTTCTTGTCGTGCAACAGTATGAAAGCTTCTTCCAGCGCGACGTTCTGCTTGTCCGGGTTGGTGATGAAGTAAGGCGAAAGATAGCCGCGATCAAACTGCATCCCTTCCACCATTTCCAGCTCGTTCTGCAAACTCTTGCCGTCTTCGATCGTGATGACGCCTTCCTTGCCGACCTTTTCCATGGCCTGTGCAATGATCTCACCGACAGTTGTATCGGCATTGGCAGAAATGGCCCCGACCTGGGAAATCTCCTTGCTCGTCGTGCATGGCTTGGAAATCCTGTGCAATTGCTCGACGGTTGCGGCGACCGCCTTGTCTATGCCGCGCTTCAGATCCATCGGGTTCATGCCGGCCGCGACGAATTTCATCCCTTCCCGCACGATCGCCTGTGCCAGCACGGTAGCAGTGGTCGTGCCGTCACCCGCCACATCGGATGTCTTGCTGGCGACCTCTTTCGCCATCTGAGCGCCCATATTCTCGAACTTGTCCTTGAGCTCGATCTCCTTTGCCACGATGACACCGGAATTGGCCACCAGCGGCGGTCCATAGCTGCGGTTCAGAATCACGTTGCGACCGCGCGGACCCAGTGTCACCTTGACCGCATCAGCAAGAACATTCACACCCTCGACAATCTTGGCACGGGCAGCATCGTGAAATAAAACCTGTTTCGCCGTCATGAGACTCTCCAGAATGAATGCTGCCCAGGATGTGCTTTTTTACAGCACGGCTATTACGTACCCGGCTGTCAAACCTGGACAGCCGGGTAACAATCAAGAAATGGAGATTTCCTTGCGGGACGATCCGGTCTTCTTGGGCATAGTGAGCTCGAGTACGCCGTCGGCATACTTGGCCTGAACCTTGGTTTGATCCACTTCTTCGGCCAGAGTGAAGCTGCGTGAGGCCATGCCGTAGCTGCGCTCGCTGCGAATCACTTTCTCGCCCTCTTTTTCTTCCTTCTCCTTCTTGACCTCGGCGCTGATGGAAACCCGGTTGCCTTCGATGCTGACATGGATGTCATCTTTATTGACACCCGGGATTTCCGCCTTGATCTTGTAATCTCCATTAGACTCCTTCACGTCCATCTTGATCTGTGGCTCGATCTCCATACCTCCTCGAACAACTGGCCGCATCATGAACCTGTTGAACACATCGTCCATATCCCACAATGGATCAAAACGTACAAGTTCGCTGAACGGGTCATACCGGGTAATGTTATTCATGATATTTCTCCTTTATATGATTAGATAGTGACGATATAACAACCGGGATCCCGATCGATTCCATAATGAATCACGGTCTGGATGAGTCTCTTCTTTTTTGCGTTTGAATTATGACCATGCTGGCAAAAATTGAATATCGGCGCATTGCTGTATTTTCAATAAGACAATATTGGAATGTTGCATCGGTGTTTGTCCTATGCCTTCGGGCTAAAATGGAAAGCGGCGTAGGCGGATCATCGTCATGAAGCGTATTCTTGCTCAACATATTGATGTTTATACTAATTAAGCTGTAGGAGGAAACATGGTTTTGCCGGACAAACGGATTTTCAAACTACCGGTAGGCAACACACCTTGAGCCGGCCGGATGGTTTGAAGCGCTGGATGGAAGATGCTACCGTGAAGTGAAACAGCAACTCTGTCACAGAGACAGCGCGAACGAGGTGAAGGGGAAACTTCAGTTCAACAAGCCATTCTGGATAACGTAATAGGTCAGTTCGGCATTGTTCTTTAATTTCATCTTTGCGAGGATATGGGCCCGGTAGGTACTGACCGTTTTGACGCTCAATGACAATTTCCTGGCAATGTCGGACACCTTTTTTCCGGAACCGATCAGTTTCAGAACCTGGAATTCCCTGTCGCTCAATGTTGCATGCAATGGTTTGCTCGAATCGCTGCTGCATTCCTGAAGCAACAATTCGGCAAGTGTGCTGTTGATATGCTTTTTTCCTTCATATACGTTACGGATTGCCCCGACCAACTGTTCCGGTGCAACGTCCTTGGTCAGATAGCCTGAAGCGCCCGCCTTCATCAGTCTAACGGCGTATTGATCCTCTTCGTACATGCTCAGAATCAGAACCTTGGCATCCTTGTCATGGGCGATGATCTGTTTAAGCGTGTCACCCCCGTCTATCTCGGGCATCGAAATATCAAGCAGCATCACATCCCACCCCAGTGTGTGAACCATATTGAGCGCCTCGGCTCCGTTGCCTGCCTCGCCGACGACTTCGATATCTTCTGCCTCTTCCAGTATCCTTCTCAGTCCCTGGCGAACCACAGCATGGTCGTCAACAATAAATACCCGGATCACATCGCCTCCTATCCAATAATGATAATTGATGCAATGGTGGTAATCATGATTCGTCGATGCTAGTCCGACCGGTTGAGGTTAAGAGAGGAATGCGCAGCGACACGCGGGTTCCCGTGTGCGGCTTACTTTCAATCGTTGCGGCTCCGCCTATCATCAGTGCGCGCTCCTTGATGCCGATCAGGCCAAAAGATCCCTCCTTGCGAGCCATGTCAAATCCTATGCCATTGTCCTCGATTTCTACCTGCAACGTATCTGCGTTCAGCGAAAACAGGATATTGACATTGCTTGCCTGGGCATGACGTGCAACATTGCTAAGGGATTCCTGCACGATCCTGAAAATGGTGACGGACTGATTTTCATTGAGGGTAAAGTCCATTTCCGGCAAGACAACAGAGCATTTGATCTCGGCATCGCGCTGGAATCGATTGACGTAATCCTTGACCGCCGCGATCAGGCCGACATCATTGAGCAGATTTGGCCGTAAATCGGAAACGACCTGACGAACGATTTTTATCCCGTCCGATACCAGGTCGGATATATGACTCGCTTCGGCTGCAAGATGCGGCATCCCGTCAGGCAGCTTGGACGCAAGCCAGGCGATCCTCATTTTCAGCGCCGCCAGTGTCGCCCCCATCTCGTCATGCAGATTGCGTGCGATCTGTGTCCGTTCTTCGGCCCTGACATTTTCCAGGTGTAGCGCAAGACGTTGCAGTTCCTTATAAGACTCGTCCAGCCTGATCCCTGACATTTTCAACTCGGAAATGTCCGCCGCGATACCCAGTGTATTGATGGAACCGTCGGGCTGCAGCATGGGCCGTTTGATTATCAGAAACCAGTGCTGTATGCCATCCGGCATCACTACAGCCTCCGTCGATGTGACTTCGCGACCACTCTCGATCACATCGCGGTCCGAGCCAAGAAATCTCGGAACTTCCTGCTGATCCGGTTTGAGCTCGCTGCTTGTTTTGCCGACCAGTTGCTGTATCGTCACGGCATAAACGTCCGCTATCGCCTGGTTTGCCAACAAGAACCGGCCAGCCGTATCCCTGACGAATATCATGTTGGGATCCGTGTCGATAACCTGCCACATCAGGTTTTTCTGCTTGCGTAATTCGGTTTCCGCAAACTTGCGTCTTGCGATGTCCCTCACGATTGCAACGAACAGCCCTTCATCGCCATCTTCTTTTATAAGCTGTAATTGCACCTCGGCAGGCAATGTTTTCCCATCCTTGCGTTTAAGAGTTGTTTCGAAGCGCAGTTTTGACTTTTTTCCGCTGACTAGCGGTGCGATGAATGCACGGCTCTCGGCCTCGGATATCAGCGGAATGATATCTGCCGGTGTCATGTGCAGCATTTCATCACGGCTATAACCGATGGTTTTCACTCCGCCTTTGTTCATATACAAAAAGTTCAGTGTAACTGGCGAGAAAATGAAAATCATGTCATGCGTATTATCCATGATATCGCGCATGCGATGCTCACTGGCTTGCGCCAGATGCCGCTCGGTAACGTCTCTGACTATCCCGAAGTCCACTTCCCGTCCACCCATGGACATGACGGACATCTTGATTACGACCTGGTGTATTTTCCCGCCTGCGGCGAGGAATTGCGTTTCTATTTCCGATCCGTGTTTGTCAGAAGGGTGCATCAGAACGGCATTGCATAACAGGTCACAGGCTTCTGGCGGGCAAAGGATAGTTAGCGGCTTGCCAATGAGTTCCGACTTATCCCTGCCAACCATATCGGCCAAGGCTTGGTTGAGTTCGATTATCACACCGGTATTGACGTCGGTGATCACGATGCCATCTTTGGCTTGCTCGAAGACCTTTCGGTAGCGTTCATCGACTTCCTTGTAATTGGTAATGTCGGTAAAGGCGAGACGCAACGAAGGGGCCGTACTTTCTGCTATCCAGTGCAGCCCATTCATTTGCGCGTACATTTGCGAGCCGTCAGCGCGATATAACAGCAGCTCGCAACTCTGATGCTCTCCATGTTGTTGAGCACGCATGAAATTCTGATGCCATCGGTCACGAAAATCGGTGGTTATGAAATTCAAAAAGCGACGGTTGATCAATTTTTTGCGATCCTCCTTCAGCAATGCCGCACCGGTAAGGTTTATGTCGCTGATCAAGCCATCGCGCGTGAGGGTAAGGTAACCGACCGGGGCAAACTCATACAGATCCGCATAGCGGTCACGGGACTCTCCAAGTGCTAACTGGGATTGGCGCAAGGTCTCGTTCTGCTTCTCCAGTTCGATCTGGAGCAAGCGAAGTTCATGCAGCAGATCTTCGACAGGGCGAGTCGCCGCTTCAATCAGCGGCGTGCGTTCAAGCTCCCTCTCTGCCTTCATGCGCAAAGTGGTTTCGCTCGGCTGGCCATGCTGCTCTGGTTTCATGTTTCTCGATTATATTCCCATGTTGATACCCGTTGACAGTGCTACGTTCCTGTCTTGCAATCGGAGTGTGGCGATTCAAGCCAAACCTTAGCCAAGAAAAATAGTCAGCCTGGTTTGATCGGTGATGTTGAATGAAAAAATCTGATCGCATTGCGTCCGCCATCTTTCGCCTGATACATCGCAAAGTCGGCATGCTTCAAAATATCATCCGCACTGAACTCGTGATCGATGAACATCACCACGCCGATACTAGACGTACAACGGTGTGTAATGGTGGATTCCTCCTTGTCCTGTTGCTGAAGCAGCAGAACATAAGGCTCGGCCAGAGCTACACGTATCTTTTCGGCGACGATGCCCGCTTCCGCGACTGACTTTGCTTTATCAATATCCAGCTCGCTAAGCAGCACCACGAACTCATCTCCACCGAAACGCGATACCGTATCCACCTCACGCACGCAACCGGTGATGCGCCGCGCAACCTCCTCCAGCAGCAAGTCACCTGCAGCATGCCCATGCTGGTCATTGAGCGGCTTGAAGTTGTCCAGGTCGATGAACATCAATGCAGCAAAATGCCCGCTGCGCTTGCTGGCGGCCATGGTCTGAATCAGCCGGTCGTTCAACAAACGGCGGTTGGGCAGCTCGGTGAGAGCATCATGGAATGCCAGATTCTGGATCTTCTCTTCCGCCAGTTTGCGCTCGGTGATATCACGCGACACGACAACTACACGCGATGCATGTCCCTGACTGTCCCTGATCAACCCCCCACGAGATTCCATGTGACGGATACTGCCATCAGGCAGCAGGAAGCGGAAATCAGTACGCTGGCCGATGCCGGATAGCACGATTTCCCTGAACACCCGTTTGACATGTTCCCGGTCATCCTGGTGTATCTCGGCAAACGAGTCTGTTCCCTTGAGGCTATCAGTATCGCCAAATAGCCTGCCATATGTAGGATTGTTGTAAAGACGCCGCCCTGTCAGGTCGAGCACTGCGATGAAATCATCGGTGTTCTCAGCGATCATGCGAAAGAATTCTTCCTTCTCGCGCAAGGTTTCATCTTTCCTCTTGCGATCTGTGATATCGGTCAGCACGATGCGTACTTCGGGTTCTCCGCCACATTTGGTTTTCTTCAGACAATCCAGTTGGGCGTAAAAGCTCGATCCGTCATTGCGCTTGAAAAGCATTTCACAAGTCTGCTTTTCATCATGTTTCAGCACGGCCTGGAAATGCCGGTGCAGGCGGTCATGGTCTTCGGGTGCGACGAAATGTGCAAGTCGCTGCCTTATCATTTTGTTGCGCTCCGCCCCGAGCAGGGTGGCACCGGTGAGGTTGATTTCGGAAATCACGCCCTGATCGTCGAGGGTAAGATACCCGACCGGAGCGTAATCATAAAAGTCGATATATTGGTCGCGAGATTCTTCCAGAGCGGTTTGCATTCGCAGCAGATTTTTGATCTGCAATTCCAGTTCGCTCTGTTGCACCTGTAGTTCGTGCAGAAGCTCATCGGCGGCTAGGGACGTCTTGGTGGTTTGGGCCGGATTCTTGGCAACGGAGACACGCTTAAGTTGCGCAGCGGCTTGTTCCTGTGTCCTGGTTTTATTCTTCCTTGCGACCACGAAGACTCCTTGGTAGGAAACTTTTGCTGCTGAGGTAGTAGGGAACTATAACAACTGTAAAATATTGTTAAACAATATCACACTATAAAACTGTTCGGGAGCAGAAGATGTCCTGATTGGGCTGCAGCAGAACAAGCTCGCAATGCCTTCAGAAATGGCTAGTCCTGAGATAACCTGGGCGGTGTTGAAGAATACTTAGAGAAACATGCCGGATGGAACGATTGAAGGAATTCTGTGGAGTGCCCGACGCGATGAAACTGTGCACTGGAAAGCCTTCATCTCATTGCCTTGAACATCTGCATTTTTGCCCCAAAAAAATCTATAGGGTGCGCCGCAATAGTGCCCTCCCCTGAATTTCAAGGCCCGGAAGCGGCGCCTTTCCAATTACCGGACTCGACCCCGAGAATCTTTTCAACTTTCTCTGATGCAGGAATTCAGAATATTTTGAAATTTGGCGATCGACTGATCGATATCTCTCCTTTGGCAATAAGATCTGATTAATAGAGGCGCACATTGGCAAGTGAAATACCTGTAGCGGCAACAATCTCTTTGTCGAGGCGTTCACCATACTATTTCCGGTATTGAAGAGTTTATTTCATGGTTACATCACCAGAAACAGTACAAAGGATTGAGAGTAATATTTATCTTCTACACTGCTGCTCAAGAACAAGCCAAGGAGTTCCTTGCAGAGTGCTGTCTTTTTCATCGTCTGCAGTAAGAAACGTCGGCCAGATACTTGCCTTTGATGCTTCCAAAAAAAGCCGATTCGCATCGGCTTTTTCTTCAAATCACTTCCGGCCTATTTGGCCAAACCCAGAATAAACCCAACCAATTCCTTATTGTCGGCTTCACTGAGCTTAGGCTGTGCAGGCATCGGCACCGCACCCCATACACCGCTACCGCCCTTGGCGATCTTGGTGATCAGCTTGTCTGCGGCGCCAGCATCACCTTTATATTTATTGGCGACGTCTTGCCATGCCGGACCAACTACCTTTTTGTCGATTGCATGACAATTGGCGCAACCGCTTTTTTTGGCAAGCGCCGGCATATCGGCCGCCATCGAAACACCCGCAATCATCAAACCTGTTGCAGCAACCACACTTGCTATTATCGTTTTCATGTTTCCTCCGTTTTGATTTAACTGCACTGCACAACATTGTAATGGGACTATTTGATTCAGAAAAACCGCATCAAAATTTCCGCAGCTTTATAATATTTATCATGTATGGCTGATACACCTTCACTGGTTTGATCACTGTCAAATCCCGCTTAAACATGTATCAACAATACACAATAACATGCTGGAGTAAAAGAGGTGCTTTGTCAAGCCGTATCGTCCCCCTCCTGTTCTGCATATCTAACGGTTGTGTCCGGGATAGGTTGACAAGGTTCATCATTCCCTCTTCACCTGAATCCGGAAGTTCAACACTACCAATGTAACAAGCAACAGCATCGCTACCGCGTTATGCAGGACAGCACCCGCCAACGGGAAGCCGCGCAGCACGTTAAAAGCGCCGAGTGCAAACTGGAATACGACCAATCCCAGCATGGTCTTGCCGATTATGCGCAGCCTCTGCACCGCCATGATCCTGTAGGACAGCCAAACCATGTAAATTACGGTTAGCAACCCACCGGCCCGGTGCATCCAGTGTATCGCGGTCAATCTTTCACCGGAAAGGGGCAGACCATCGATTTTCAGGCTGTATGAAAAATCCATGGCCGGCAGCATAGAGCCTTGGCAAAGCGGAAACCCGGTGCAGGCCAGTGCGGCAAAATTCGAGCTTACCCAGCCGCCAAGCATGATCTCGACCATTGCCAGCACCAATCCAAGCCGCGAAAATACTCGCAAGCCGCGCGCCTCGCTGACGCTCACTTCGCCAAGTGCCATCAGGCGCAACGCGATCCATACCAGCAGAGTTAACGTGGCGATCCCTCCCGCAAGATGCACCGGAACAATGACCGCCCGTGGCAGATAGGAAAAAGCCAGGATGCCGAACAGCGCAAGGAATGCCATCAACACGACCAGCAGGGTCGGCAGCAATGGTGATTGCCGCAACTCCCTGCGTTTCTGCCACGAATGCCCACAGATCGCGATGGCCAGTATTCCCAACAGCGATCCCACCAGATTCTGCAACTTCCACTGCCAGGATGTATGGTCCCGTGCGGCATCAGCATCGGGCGGCTGCCTTTGCTTCAGCGCGTTTTCTTTGTAGCAGGCAGGCCAGTCGGTACAGCCAAGACCAGCATCGGAAAGCCGCGCATAGGCACTGAAAACCACCGCGCAAAAAGCAAGCACACAGGTCATCAGTACAAGTTTCAGATACATGTGTTAAGCGGGTCACTCTTATTTCTGGCAGCCGCTGTTGTTGATGCTTCTATCCGGCATGGTGGTATTGCAAAATTTAGCGTCATGCAAAATGGTGTTTCGCAAATCAGCACCAATCAATATCGCTTTGGTAAGATCGACGCGGGTAAGGTTGGCATCGACCAGGCTGGCCAGGGTAAAAACCGCCCCTGTTGCATTGGCGCCAGTCAGATCGGCCCCTTTTAGATTGGCCATTGTCAAGTTCGAGCCTGCAAGATTGGCCTCCCTGAGGTTGGCACCCGGCAAAGTACTTTGGGACAGGTCGGCTTTGGCCAGATTTGCATGCGACAGATTCGCACTGTTCATATAGGTCTCTGAAAGGTCGGCTCCGGAGAGATTGGCGTTGGACAGATTCGCTTTTGTCAGGTTTGCCTCCGTGATCCTGTCGCCGCTCAGATCGGCACTCGACAGGTCAGCTCCCGCAAGATCGGCACTTGCCAGATTGGACTTGGTCAGGTTCGCACCCGAAAGGTTGGCGCCGGGACAATTCGTTCTGCGCTTGATCTGACAGCCGTTGATGGTCTGCTTCGCCTCGGCTGCAGAGATGAACAAAACAGCGATAGCCAATGACCAGCATGCAATAGTTTTCAAAAGACCTTCCTTAGGGATTGAAGCATGAGGTTAGCGAAATTCATGTCAGGAAACAAGTTCAGTTATCTCACGTTATGCAAGGGTGTATCAAACAGCGTTTGTTGCGGCTAGGCCTTTCACTTGCAGGGAAAGGCCTTCATCAGTGCTTGCGTGGAGAGTAAGACTGCGGAGCGCTGGTGGGACTCCGGGTGTGTCTCCAGGAACTGCCCTACCACCTCCTGTATCTGGCCATTTTTAACATCACCTCGCACACAAAGCGCAATGCCGACTTCTGAATCAAAAACGCCCGAGACATAGCCGTCGAACAGCCCACCTTCATATGCATCCGTACCCGCAGCAATTCCTGCCTTAACACGCTTGTATGAATTATAGCCTGTTAACAGGTCGTTCCCATCCATGGCCTGTGCAACCGGTATTGATATGACCATCAGTATTGAAGCAATCGATTTCACCAAGATATTCATAAGACTGATCCACCTATTAATTAGTCTGATCTTTCGCGACAATATTGCGATATTCGACAAGTCATACGCCGCATAACGAATAACAGCGTCACGTCTATCAGGTTACCAAATTATCATGTATATTCCATACATCTATAAAGCGCTATAATCCCAACTGTTCCAGCACCCATCAATTCCATACTGGATGATGTCACCGGGCTATGCAAAGGAGATCGCCATGCAAACCAACAAGATTCTTGCCGGCCTGCTTTTGTATGTCGCAATCGCGCTACCGCAATATACGCTTGCGGCTTCATTTTGCGCAACCACACCGGAAGGAAAGATTCGCGTGGATGACTGCAACTACAGCACATATGATGAATGCAAGCGCGCGAACGGGAACCATGGTGATTGTGTGGCCGATGACCAGGATGACAAGCGTGCCGAATCGAAAGTAGCACCCTATTGCATAGTGACGTGGGGCACGGAATGCAAATATTTCGACTACGAAACATGCGTCCAAACCGCTGAAAAGCTGAAGGGTTTTTGTTACCAGAATCCGGATTTCAAAAAACCTGACAAATAACAGCTATGGCATGTGACAACCTCGGATCTGGCGGTCAAGGTACTTCCGGAGCCGTTCCAATCATTCAGACTCTCAAGCAAGCTGGATTTCAAGTTGATGTTGACCTATATCAAAATAGATTTCTCTTGCCTGCATATAGTCTGAACCTCATAAAAATCGTATTACTTGTGATCAATGGCACTCTCTGACTACATCCTTACCTTCGGGCAGTACATGTTGCAGCAGCATGGCGAGCGGGTGCATAAGATCGCGCTCGATGCGGACCTTACCTGTCCCAACCGCGATGGCGTGAAGGGGATGGGGGGATGCACCTTCTGCAACAATGCCTCGTTCAGCCCGAATGGGCGTAACCCTCCCCCGCTTTCCGAACAGATCAGACGCGGCAAACACGCCATAGCAAAGCGCACCCGGGCGCGCCGCTTCTTGGCCTATTTCCAGGCCTACACCAACACCTACGCTGATGTGACCAGGTTGGCAGCGCTCTACGAAGAGGCCTTGTCTGAACCGGATATGGCAGGCCTGTCCATCGGCACGCGCCCAGACTGCGTTCCCGAAGCGGTGCTGGATCTGCTGATGAGCTATCAACATCGCGGCCTGGTGGTATGGCTGGAACTCGGATTGCAATCAGCTTTCGACGCGACTCTCAAGCGGGTGAATCGCGGCCATGGTCTTAAGGAATATGAGAAAACGGTAATAGCCGCAAGAGCATGCGGCATTCCCGTTTGCACTCACCTGATCATCGGCCTGCCTGGAGAAACAGAACGCCATTACCACGCCTCACTCGATACCGTGCTTGCCCTGGGAACGGACGGCCTCAAGATACACCCGCTGCATGTGGTCAAAAACACCGTGCTGGCCGCTGAGTGGCGGCGCGGCGAATATCCGCCGCTGGAAATGGCTAACTACATCCGGATCGCGGCCGATCTGATCGAACGTACGCCGCCACATATCGTGTTCCACCGCGTCACTGGTACCGCATCGAAAGACATCCTGCTTGCCCCTTCATGGTGTTCGCAAAAATGGAATATCCTGAATGGTATCGAGCTGGAAATGAAACGTCGCGGTCATCGTCAGGGGGCGTTTGCCAAACTGCCAGCCGCCCAGGAGGCTATCCTTGATGCTGCCTGAATACAAACTGGAACTGGTCTGTCCGGCAGGCAGCCTGCCAGCGCTGAAAGTCGCCGTGGACAACGGTGCGGACTGCGTCTATCTCGGTTTTCGCGACGACACCAACGCCCGCAATTTCACTGGTCTCAATTTCGATGGGCCGACTGCGTCCACGGGCGTCAAATATGCACACGCTAAAGACACGAAAGTATTTCTGGCGCTCAACACTTATCCCCGGGCTGTTGGCTGGGAGCGCTGGAAGAAGGCGATCGACCACGCCGTTGATCTTGGCATAGATGCGGTCATCCTTGCCGACCCCGGTCTCATGCAATATGCGATGAAGACTCACCCCCAATTGCACCTCCATCTTTCGGTGCAGGGTTCCGCTACCAATTACGAAGCGATCAATTTTTATCACGAGCATTTTGGCATCCGCCGGGCGGTGTTGCCGCGTGTGTTGTCATTTGCCCAAGTCGAGGAGCTAGCCGCCGGCACACCGGTGGAACTTGAACTATTTGGGTTTGGCGGGCTGTGCGTCATGGTCGAAGGGCGTTGCTCTCTTTCTTCCTATGTCACGGGCGAATCCCCCAACAACTGTGGTGTATGTTCGCCCCCCAAGGCAGTGCGCTGGCAGAAAACCACCAAGGGCTTGGAATCACGTCTCAACGGCGTACTCATCGACCGTTACGCTGATGATGAAAGTGCCGGCTATCCCACCTTGTGCAAGGGACGTTTCGAGGTGGCAGGAGAAACCTACTACGCAATGGAAGAACCGACCAGCCTGAACACGCTGGAGCTATTACCGGAGTTGCTGCGCATCAAAGTTCGCGGCCTCAAGATCGAAGGCCGGCAGAGAAGTCCAGCCTATGTGGCGCAGGTAACCCGAGTGTGGCGGGAGGCGATAGACCAGTGCATGAAAAATCCCCCAGTCTTTACCGTCAAACCTTCATGGACTGCAGAACTTGGAAAAATCTCCGAAGGCCAGCAACACACTTTGGGGGCTTATCATCGGCCATGGAAATGAGGTTCCCATGAAACTTGCACTCGGACCCATCCTTTACTACTGGCCGCGGGAAAAGCTGCAGGCATACTATGAGGAAATTGCCGCTACACCGGTGGATATCGTTTATCTCGGCGAAACGGTTTGCTCGCGACGCCATGTCATGCGCCTGACGGACTGGCTGGAAGTGGCGAAGATGCTTGCTGCCGCCGGAAAGGAGGTGGTTCTTTCCACGCTCACCCTGATCGAATCCGAGTCCGATCTCAAATCACTGCGCAGGATTGCGGAAAACGGCGATTACACGGTGGAGGCCAATGACATGGGGGCAGTACACTGCCTGGCGGGCCATGTGCCTTTCATCGCCGGCCCATACCTGAATATCTATAACCCGCAGACCTTGGATCTGATCGCGTCTCTCGGAGCCCGGCGCTGGGTCATGCCGGTGGAGATGTCGCATGAAGCGCTGCAGCCGCTGCAGCTTTACCGACCAGAGGGGATAGAAACGGAAGTGTTTTCCTACGGCAGGCTGCCGCTGGCTTTTTCTTCGCGCTGTTTCACCGCGCGCTTTCACAATCTTCCCAAGGATGACTGCCGCTTCCTCTGCATCAATGATGCGGACGGCAAGGCCATGCGCACCCGCGAAGGAAAACCGTTTCTGGTGATTAACGGCACTCAGACCCAATCGGCCCTGGTGTACAACCTGATCGGCGATCTGGACTCCCTCGAAAATGCCGGAGTGAATGTGCTGCGCATCAGCCCGCAATCTGAACATAGTGCAGCAATCATCCGCCTGTTCCGTGACTGCATAGCCCAACGGGTAAGTCGCGAAAACGCCGTGCAACAAATGGAGATGATGATGCCGGAGGCAGCCTGCAACGGTTACTGGCACGGACGACCGGGGATGGAGCAGATATTCCTCGCCGGCGCCATGCAAAACGAATGAGGAACCGCAACAGTTGAAAGCGATTACAATTGCCAGGCAAGAACTGAATACCTGAAAGGATGGCCACGCCAGCAAGCAATATGAATATTCGGACTTTCATTCTTCCCAAGCCAGTCGGCTACATCCTGTCCATTCTGCCGGGGTATCCGCAGACCTTGCTGTTCGTCCAGGCGGTCAATTTGGTGCTGGGTGATACCCTCCGTTCGGACGTGATGCTACCCCTGCAGGGCAAGCTCATCAGCATTCAAGTGACAGATGCCAGTGTGGCGTATTATTTTACCCTCGACCGCAACGGCATGGTCGCCTGCCGTCGCACCCGGGAGCCGGAGTTGACCATCAGCGCCAGCGCCTGTGATTTTCTGATGCTGGCACTGCGCAAGGAAGATCCGGATACACTGTTTTTCAGCCGCCGCTTGTGCATGGAAGGAGACACCGAGCTAGGCCTGCTGGTGAAAAACACTCTGGATACACTCGAACTACCGCCTTTCGATTTAAGGTCGTTGTCCCCCCCCAAGATTCTTGCTGAAATAAAGAAGCGGTTGCTGGCCTGAGAAAAACATGCCATGGCCTGAAAAAAAACGATATCCCGGTTTGCTTGACATGTTTTCGCTGAAATACGCAAAACGATGGCTTGCCATACTTGCAATCGTAGCCCTGATGATCGCGGCATATCTCTACAAAGGCCATGTGACGATCCTTCCTGATGGCAATGCTGAAAACACAATAGTAGCCCGTTCAAATCTCGAACCGATCGTAGCACCAGACAAGACTTCATTCCTCCCTGCAAAGAAGCTTTGGGTGTGCCCCATGCACCCACAGATCATCCAGGAACAGCCGGGTGTATGCCCGATTTGCGGCATGGATCTGGTGGAAATGGAGCAGCCGGATGCTCACCAACATAGCCACGGCGTTCTCATCGACACTGCTACACAGCAAAGACTTGGTGTACGCCTGGCCGCAGCCAAATTGCAAACGCTGAGTCAGGACATCCACGCCTATGGCAATGTTGCCGCGGATGAAAGTTTGGTTTTCAACGTCAGTGCAAAAGTCGAAGGCGTGATCAGAAAGCTACATATCAATTCGGTCGGCCAGCAAGTCGCAGCAGGGCAAGTGCTGTATGAAATATATTCCCCGGAATTGCTTAAATCCCAGTTCGAGTACATCGAAATACTGAAGGAAAAAGACAGACTCTCCAAGTACATGATGTCTGATCAAGCGCATATAAGCGGCAAGGGGATGTCCGACTACGACATGATGGAACTGAGGGAGAACTCATCCAAACGTATCTTGTACAACGAAAAATTTCTGTACGTAGGCGCCGGCAAGGAGCTGATTGAAGAGCTCAATAGAACCTACCGGCCAAGGGAGGTGGTTGAAGTACGCGCGCCGCAATCCGGTTTCGTCACCAAGATCGAAGCTCATGAAGGCAGTTCAGTCAAACCGATGGATAATCTTTTTTCTTTCGCCGGCCTTTCACAAGTTTGGGTCGATGTGCCTCTTTACCCTGATCAATTGGCCTGGGTGAAAGAAGGAGATGAAGTAACCATACGATTGCCGCAGTCGAATATGCGGGAAATCAAAGCTCGCCTGAAGTTTATCGCCCCCACGGTGGATAGCACGACACGCACAGTGCAGGCACGGTTGAGCGTCAGCAATCCCAACAGTTTGCTGCACATAGGCTCATTTCTTGACGTCATCATTCACTCCAAGCCGCACAAGGCGCTTGTCGTGCCCCGCTCCGCGGTGATGCGCACCGGCAAGGGTGACTTGGTGATACTGGCCGAAGGCAGCGGCCATTTCACGCCGGTAAAAGTGGAAACCGGGATCGAAACCGCCGATACCATCGAGATCACTTCCGGTTTGAAAGCGGGCGATCAAGTTGCAGTGAATGGGCAATTTCTGTTGGATGCTGCGGCGTCGATGAGCGACGCTAGTCAGCGCCTGCACAACAACCACAATGCCGACGAACACTAGATACCAAGAGCTTTGCAATTTAGGGGCGCCAATTTTATGCTCCCCGGGCACAGGTCTTTTTCGGACTCGGGCATGATCGCACGCATCATCAAGTGGTCATTGAAAAACCGCATGGTGGTGTTGCTGGGTGCCGCGTTGCTGTCCGGATGGGGAATCTATTCCTCCCGCCATATGGCGTTGGACGCCGTTCCCGACCTATCCGATGTGCAGGTCATCATCAAAACCGTTTATCCGGGCCAACCGCCGCAGGTAGTCGAAGACCAGGTCACTTTCCCTATTACTTCCGAGCTGCTGTCGGTACCGGGTTCGACCGCAGTGCGCGGTTTTTCGATGTTCGGCGAATCGTATGTGTATGTGATTTTCCAGGACGGCACCGATCCATATTGGGCACGCTCGCGCGTGCTGGAGTACTTGAGTCAGATAGAAGATCGCCTGCCGGATGACATCATCCCCACGCTGGGACCGGACGCTTCAGGCGTTGGATGGGTGTTCGAATACGCCCTGGTAGACCGCCATCACCGTTACGATGCCGATGAATTACGCGCGGTGCAGGATTCTTTCCTCAAATACGAATTGCAAAGCCTGCACGGCGTGGCCGAAGTCGCCAGCGTCGGCGGAATGGTGAGGCAATTCCAGGTCGAAGTAAATCCCAATCGGTTGGTGGCATACAACTTGAGCCTGGAACTTGTCGAACAAGCGATCCGTGACAGTAATACGACGGGCGGAGGCTCGGTAATGGAAATGGGACGTGCCGAATATGTCGTGCGCGCTCAAAATTACTTGAAGAATCTGGACGACTTCCGGCATATTCCGCTGGGGGTCAATGAGCAAGGTGTGCCGATCCGCCTGGAAGATGTGGCGCAAATTCAAATCGGACATGAATTGCGCCGTGGCGTGACCGATCTCGATGGACAAGGTGAAGTGACTGGCGGCATTGTAATCATGCGTTACGGCGAGAACGCACTGGAGACCATAACACGCGTCAAAGCGCGTTTGAATGAGCTGCAAAGCGGGCTGCCTCCCGGCGTTGAACTGGTCGTCACGTATGACCGCTCCGGCGTGATCAAGCGCGCCATCAAGACATTAAGCGAGAAGCTGTTCGAGGAATCGCTCATCGTTGCCCTGGTATGCCTCGCTTTTTTATTTCACGTGCGCTCCTCGTTGGTGGCGGTAGTAACGCTGCCTGTCAGCATACTGGCCGCTTTCGTCGTGATGGAAAACCAGGGCGTCACGGCCAACATCATGTCGCTGGGCGGCATCGCGATCGCCATCGGTGCTATGGTAGATGCCGCGGTGGTGATGATAGAAAATATGCATAAGCATCTGGAGCGGGCAGGAGACCATCCCGACTATTGGAAAATCACCACCCAAAGTTCACTTGAGGTAGGGCCGGCTTTATTCTTTTCACTGCTTATTATCACCGTATCCTTTCTGCCGGTGCTGACCCTCACCGGGCAGGAAGGCAAACTGTTCGCTCCACTAGCCTACACCAAGACTTATGCCATGGCAGCGAGCGCGATGCTCGCCATTACTTTGGCTCCTGTGTTAATGGGTTATTTTATCCGCGGACGCATCGCCCACGAGCAAAGCAATCCATTGAACCGGTTGCTGCACACACTTTACCGTCCCCTACTTTTAACCGCGCTGCAAAAGCGCAAATTTGCGTTGTCGCTCTGCCTGCTTCTGCTGTTGAGTGCCGCCTGGCCGTTCGCAAAGCTTGGCAGCGAATTCATGCCGTCGCTCAACGAGGGCGATCTGCTGTATATGCCCACCACCCTGCCCGGCGTGTCGATAGACGAAGCGGCGAACATTCTGCAGATCACCGATCGCCTGATCGCGCAAATGCCCGAGGTCGAGCGGGTGTTCGGCAAAGCCGGGCGCGCTGATACTGCCACCGACCCGGCGCCGCTTTCGATGCTGGAAACCACGATACAGCTCAAGCCGCACGAACAGTGGCCGTCTGGCGTAACCATGGAGGAGCTGATCCGCAAGCTGGACAACCAGGTACGCCTGCCAGGACTGACCAATTCCTGGGGGTATCCGATCCGCACGCGCATAGACATGCTGTCCACCGGAATCCGCACACCGCTGGGAATCAAAGTCACCGGCCCCGATCTTGACGGCGTCAGCGCACTGGCCAGACAGGTCGAAGAGATAATCGAAAATTCCGTGCCGGGCACGCGCAACGCCTTTGCCGACCGCGCTTCCGGCGGGCGTTATGTGGATGTCACTTTGGACCGCGTGCAAGCGGCACGCTATGGTGTTACCGCGGCCGACGTGCGACGGTTGGTGCAGGGTGCGATAGGCGGAGAAAACATCGGTATGATGATCGAAGGACGCAACCGCTTCCCGATCAACCTACGCTATCCGCGCGCGTTCCGAGATTCGCTCACCGCCCTTGCGGCAAGCCGCATCATGACGCCATCCGGCGCGCGAGTATCGCTGGGTACGGTGGCAAACGTGACAGTGAACGACGGGCCGGTCGAGATCAAAAGCGAGAATGGCCGTCTTGTGGCCTATATATATCTTGATTTCGCCGGGCGCGACCTGGGCGGCTACATCGCCGAGGCACAAACCGCCGTGGCAAAAGCCGTCGATCTGCAACCGGGCTACGCCATCGCCTGGTCGGGGCAATACGCCAATTTGCAGCACGCCAAAGAGCGCTTCATGTGGGTGATACCGCTCACGTTGCTGCTGGTGGTGGCGCTGCTTTATTTGAATTTCCGCCATGGAGGCAAAGTGCTGCTGGTGTTGCTGTGCCTGCCATTTTCGCTGGCAGGCGGCTTCTGGCTGGTGTACTGGCTGGATTATCATTTGTCCGTGGCGGTCGCGGTGGGTTTCATCGCCTTGGCCGGGGTGGCGGCCGAGTTCGGCGTGGTCATGCTGCTCTATCTGGACCAGGCTATTGCGGAACTCCGCCAGTCGGGTCGACCGGTAAACCAGCAGAATTTGCAACAGGCCATCGTTCACGGGGCGCTGATGCGCATACGCCCGAAAATGATGACGGTGTCGGTGATCGTGGCCGGGTTGATTCCGGTGATGGTCAGCTCCGGTACCGGCGCTGATGTGATGAAGCGTATTGCCGCGCCTCTGGTGGGCGGCATGATCACCGCACCGCTACTCTCCCTCATCGTCATTCCTGTCATCTACGCCTGGTGGCAGGAAAAGAGTTTGCCGGAAAGCCGATCTTTATAGCGTCCCGGATGTATTGTCGGCAATGCCATATTGCTTCAAGCGCTTCCACAAAGTAGTGCGCGACATGCCGAGCCTTTCCGCTGCAGTGCTTTTGTTGCCGCCCGCTTCGGCGATCGCAGCGAGAATAAGTTCTTTTTCGCGTTCCGCTGCCGAGCCGCGATAGTAGCGCGTGAGTGGAGCATTACCCCTTCCTTCTGAAACAATGGGGGCGGGTATAGCATCACGCAGCTCTGCCGGAAAATTTCGCGGCAAAATAGCCGCGCCGTCGGCATGCACCAGCGCGTATTCCAGGGCATTGACCAATTCGCGCACGTTACCCGGCCAGTCATAACCAAGCAACAAATCCGTCGCTTGTGTGGATAAGGAGACACCCTCACGCTTATAATGTCTTGCCAAACCGGAAAGAATCGAACTGGCAAGCAATGGAATATCATCGCGGCGCTCACGCAAGGGAGGCACACGCAATGGCAGCACGCGCAATCGGTAATACAGATCGGAACGAAATTCGCCGTCCTTCACCATGGCGGACAAATCGCGATGGGTGGCGGCGATAATTCGCACATTCACTTTGCGCGAATGGTTCTCGCCCAAACGCACCACTTCCTTTTCTTGCAACACACGCAGCAGTTTCACCTGGATACCCAATGGCACCTCACCGATCTCGTCCAGCAGCAGTGTGCCGCCATCGGCGGCCTCGAAACGCCCGGGCCGCTCGGCCGTCGCGCCGGTAAATGCGCCCTTGCTGTGACCGAAGAGTTCGGCTTCGAGCAGGTTCTCCGGCAAAGCGGCGCAGTGGACTTGGAGATAGGGCTTTTTGGCGCGGCCAGAGTTATCGTGTATCGCTTGCGCCGCCAGTTCCTTGCCGGCTCCCGTCTCGCCGGTAATCAACACATTGGCATCGCTTGACGCTGCCAGTAAAATTTCGCTGAACAGGGCTTGCATGACATTGCTGTGCCCCACTAGATTGCCCATGCGTAAGCGCCGCGATGCTGTATCCTCAAGTTGCACTTCACGTGTCCGGTTGCGCAACACCACTGCGCAGTGCGCCAAAGACTCGTCCGCCGGTAACGCCGTTGCCCACATGTGCAGTGGAACGAGCATCCCATCCGGACGTCCCACCACGATGTCTTGCACCAGTTTTTTTTCTTTCGCAGTATCCCCCATCAGCGAACATTTTCCGCTTTCCTCGCAAATGCGAGCACAAGGCGTGCCGGGAAACACGGTTGGACAACTTTTGCCTACGATATCACCGTGCTGGCGTCCTATCATTTGCGCTGCAGACGGGTTGATCGCCACGATATTGCGCTGCTCATCCAAAAACAGCACACCTTCTTCGAGCTTTTCCATGACGATACCCAAACTGGCTAACGAGATTGTGTCCATTGCATGCTCCAACTGTTAAATGTAAACACATCTTAACGTTTACTGTGAACGATAGCAATACCCATATAATATAAAATTATTTAATATCAACAAGATATAATATTGGCACGGTTAGTGCTTATATTACTGCACGCACCTGTGAATCAGTTTCTTTTGTTCACAGATGAGAAACCCCAGCTATTGCAGCAGGGAATTTAATCAAGTTTTATATATAAAGGAGATTCATCTTGAAAACACGTATTCTGACAAGCATTATCATCGGTGGCGTTCTGGCAACTTCTGTTGCACAAGCAGAACCAACCTTTTCAACCCGCGACCTGGATGTGA
>Ga0210377_10000545_pt1 | contig 36214 bp, 29 predicted proteins | sample PLM4_65_b1redo_FD_155480 | JGI IMG/M metagenome (GOLD analysis project Ga0210377, IMG submission 155480) | Groundwater sediment microbial communities from an aquifer in East River, Colorado, USA - PLM4_65_b1 redo | ecosystem: Environmental > Terrestrial > Soil > Riparian zone | place: USA: East... | reverse complement strand
GTTGGACTTAATCTGTAACACGTATAAGCACGAGTCTCCTATTGCGCGCCGTTGAAATAATCAGCCGGTTCAATAGCAGGCCTGCACTCACCGCTGTCAGCGATAAATATAACTTCAGTTTGAAGATACTCGATGAATCGGCACATATCCAGATCGTTCCTGTTGACAAAGAATGCCCTGCCACCTCTCGAGTCGCCGTGCAATTTCAATATCGGGAAACGAACATAACCGAACTTTCGGGAAGCCACGTATCCCGCGGTATAGTCAGGCTCATCGGACCAGCAAAGCTCGGCAACCATGCCGGGCGCATGCGCAACCTTGGTGGCAAGCGCTAATGCCTCGTGGGTGCGGAAGTGTGTAAGACCGATCGCGGCCAGCTTCCTGGTTATTGCATCCAGCGCATCATCAGTCCAGTCGAATCTTGATGCTCGAACGCCCCGTTCCATATCGGGTTCCAGCCTTTTGCCGTTCTGCGCGTCAATGATCATGGCGCCGCGCATGTTCCGGCCTGAGGGCGCTGCGCCGTTGCAAAGATGATTGATCGCTGCCATGGTAGCCTGTTCCGATATTTCCAGTGACTGCAATAACCTGGAAGCACCGGCACGCCCTGTGGTCACATCGGGTGTATTGATGGTAACCACATCAAGTGCGGTCAGCGACCGAAGCGGGATGGTCCCGAGACCCTCAATTTTTATTACGATCTGTTCAGGCGTGAATTTTTTCCCCCGGGCCCTGGCAACGAGCGACCGCACGGTATCATCTATCATTTCCGATGGGACGATCCGTTCAGCGCCGGAGACGTGCTGGTTTCCGGCGGTTGCCCGCATACGGATGCTGTAGAAGAGACTCTGGTCCATGTGATCAGATCGTGAGCCCCAGATCCCGGACCATCTTAAGATCATCTTCCGGATCAAGCCCCGAGGTTGTGAGATAATTGCCGATCATAAATCCGTCCGCGCCGGCTGCAAATATAAGCGGATGGAGCCGGCCAAGCGTAGTTCCTCTGCCCGCACAAACGCGGATCTCCTTTTTGGGCAGTACCAGACGGAACAGGGCAAGTGAATGAAGCGCCTCGAGCGGCGTGATGGGAGTAACGCTCTCAAGCGGGGTACCCATTATGGGCATCAGGAAATTGATCGGCACGGAATCAACGTCGATCTCGCGAAGGGTGAATGCCATCTTGATTCGGTCCTCCATGCTTTCACCCATGCCGAGGATGCCGCCGCTGCAGGCAGAGAGGCCAAGAGAACGCGCATTTTGGAGCACTTCAAGCCGTTCATCGAATCCATGGGTCGTACATATCTGCGGGAAATATTCACGGGATGTCTCTATATTATGGTGGTACCGCTGAAGGCCGGCGTTTTTCAGATAAGACAGCTGGTCTCTCGTCAGCGTGCCGAGCGTTGCGCAGGGCGACAGGCCGATATCGCGGACCTTCCGAATTCCGTCTGCTATGGTCTCGAGGTCTGAACGTGAATCAATGCCGCGTCCGCTCGTGACAATGCAAAATCGTTTGGCGCCGTTCCTTTTTGAGCTTATTGCTGCCTCTGACATGCGATCAACTGAAATGAGCGGATAGACCGGCGCACCGGTGGAGTGATGCACCGATTGCGCGCAATAGGAACAATTTTCACTGCAGGCCCCGGACTTTGCGTTCACAATTGAGCAAATATCCACAGTCTCGCCCCGAAAACGTCCGCGCACCCTTCCAGCTGCAGCGAACAGGTCCCAGAGGTCAGCGCCTTTGGCCTGCGCGAGCGCACAGATTGCGTCATAGTCAATATTAGCGCCATTCAAGACAGTATCGAGAGCAAGGGAAATGTGTTGTTTCATCGGCAGGGTCATGGTTAACTTTTTACCTGATATGCGATCAATTGTCAACCATTTAAAGTAAATGTGGTTAACAAATGCAGTCATATCCTTGTGGATAAAATAACGGCTTGTTAATGCAGACGCCTCTACGAAGATAGAGAGGGCAATGTATTGGAAAGTAAAGCGCAAATGAATATGATCAGTACGAGATATAAAGAAAGGGTGAGTGATCGATGGTTGTTATTTCAGACTGGCGACGATGGCATTCACTTGCTGCTCCATCATTGATCTGATGGATTCCAGGGAGGTTGGATCGCTTGCCTCAAACCGCATGACCAGTACTGGCTGAGTGTTCGAGGCGCGGATGAGGCCCCAACCCTTTTCAAAGATTGCGCGCACCCCGTCCACGGTTATTACCTCGTGAGGCCTTTGCGGGAGATTTGTCCCATTTTGAAATGCCTCCTTTGCCTTCTCTACGACCTTAAATTTTATGGTATCGGGGCAGTCAAAACGGATCTCGGGGGTGTTAAAGGTTTTGGGCAGGTCGGCAAGCAACATGCTGAGTGACGCATTGTTGCCCTTCGCAGACTTGAGGTTCTTGAGTATTTCAACGATGCGACAGGCGGCATAGATGGCGTCATCGTAACCGTAATACCGGTCGGCGAAGAACAGATGCCCGCTCATCTCACCCGCCATGGCGGCGTGAAGCTCTTTCATCTTGGCCTTGATGAGGGAATGCCCTGTTTTCCACATGACGGCATTGCCGCCATGCGCCCGGATGTCATCGTACATGAGCTGTGAGCATTTGACCTCTGACACGAACGTGGCACCCGGTCGTTCGCGCAGGATATCGCGGGAGAAGATGACCATGAGCTGGTCTCCCCAAAGAATGTTCCCTTTCTCGTCTACTACACCTATCCTGTCTGAATCTCCGTCGAACGCAATACCCGCATCGGCCTTCTGGGCGCCGACCGTATCGATCAAAGTGGCAAGATTACCGGGGATTGTCGGGTCCGGATGGTGGTTGGGAAATTTGCCGTCCGGCTCGGAGAAGAGCTCGATCACCTCGCAGTTCATGCTGCGGATGATATCGGGAGCGGCAAGCCCTGCGGTGCCGTTGCCTGAATCAAGGACGATCCTGAGCCTGGTCTCACGACTGGAATTGAACAAGTTTTCAATATAGTGGATATAATCAGGAAGGATCGGCAAATGAGTGACTGTCCCTCTCCTGGTTATTCCGGAACCTTCCTTTTCTCCTGAATCCTGCCCCCTGCTCCCTGGTGCCTGTTTCTCCGCTCGTTCCATGATCTGCCGGATCTTCTGGATCTCCTCGCCATAGATTGTTTCCTTCCCCACGCAGAGCTTGAACCCGTTGAACTCCGATGGATTATGGCTCCCCGTGATCATCACCCCTGCGCCCTGTTTCAGGTGATAGAGTGAAAAGTAAAGCGCGGGCGTCGGGCAGAGACCTAGTATTGTAACGTCCACACCGGCCATGGTAAGGCCTTGCACGATGTCGTCACAGAGACGGGGAGAGCTTATTCGCGCATCGTAGCCAACGGTCGCAGTGCTGATCCCTTTGGGTCTAAGGTAAGCGGCAAAAGCCTGTCCCAGTTCCTCGATGACCGACGAGGTAAGATCGCGATCCGCGATGCCGCGGATATCATATTCCCGGAATATTTCCGTATTGACCATAATAATGCCGAGATCCTTTTATTCGTAATTATTTATTCTGTATGACAGATGGGAGGGATTTTCTTGTTTTATTTTCGTGCCGGTTGTAGTCGTCATCAAATCGGACGATATCGTCCTCTTCAAGATATTCGCCATTCTGGACTTCGATTATCTGGACCGGTATCTTGCCTGGATTTTCGAGCCGGTGCTTTGTGGACATGGGGATATAAGTGCTTTCGTTCGGGTGCACATCGTAGACATTTTCGCCATTGGTTACTCTCGCAGTCCCGGAGACAACGACCCAGTGCTCGCTCCGGTGGTTGTGAAGCTGATGGGACAGCTTCGTACCCGGATTAATTACCAGTCGTTTGATCTTGTAACGGTCGCCTTCTTCCAGGATGGTATAGGAACCCCAGGGCCGGTAGACCGTGGTGTGGATCAGATGCTCGCCCGATTGACGCTTTTTGAGTACCTCTACTACTTTTTTAACATCCTGTGCCCGGTCCTTGCTGCAGACCAGTGTGGCGTCAGGCGTATCCACGATAACAACATTCTTCAGGCCGATCGTCGCGACTAGCCGTTTCTCTGCATAAATGATGGAGTCGTGACTGTCTATATCTATGACATTTCCGGCAATGACGTTTCCTGACGCATCATGGTCCGAAACATCGTCCAACGCAGTCCAGCTACCCACGTCCGACCAACCGATGTCAGCTGGAATGATAGCGGCCCGATCGGTCTTTTCCATAACAGCGTAATCGATGGAGATGGATTCAAGTCGTTTAAAGACCTGTGTGATCACTTCGGTTTCCTTGTCCGTGCCTATGTTCTTCTGGATCTCCATCAACCCTTTATAGAGAGCGGGCGCGTGCTTTTCGATCTCTTGAAGGAGTGCGCGTATTTTCCAGATGAAGATGCCGCTGTTCCAGTAATAGTTACCCTGCCTGACGTATTCTCTGGCCGTATCAATATTCGGTTTCTCAACAAAGGCTTCCACCTTGCAAACACCACTGTGATCATCTGCCGGTGAACAGGGTACACCGGCCTTGATGTATCCGTAGCCCGTCTCCGGGCGGTCAGGTTTTATCCCGAGAGTGACCAGATAGTTGTCAGCAGCCGCATCCCCTGACATGCGGAGCAAACCAAGGAATTCATCGGTTTTGCGAATTAAATGATCTGCTGAAAACACGGCCATGATTCCGTCGGGATCGATCCTGTTCAAATGGAGCGCAGCGAGTCCCAATGCTGGAGCGGTGTTCTTTGCCTCGGGCTCAAGGATGAAGTTTATGTTCCAGGTATCGCCGAATTTAGCGGAAAGCTGAGTGTTTATAGCGTCCGACAAACCATGATTTGTTACAACGAAGATATCCTCCCGCTTGATTATCGGCAGGATACGTTTTACCGTCTCCTGAATGAGTGTGTCCTCGGCGCCGATCTTGAGCAACTGTTTCGGCATTTTCTCGCGCGAAAGCGGCCAGAACCGTGTACCGGAACCACCTGCCATAATAACAGCAAACATGCGATATTTCTGATTGTTCAAAAAATGCTCCCTTAGATCAAGGTATGTTTTTATCAGGCATGGCTAAAAACAATTGTTTACATAATAATCTATATGCAGATTATTGTCAACCTCGTGAAAATACATACAAAGATACTTCGCGAAGATTAATTATTGCAGATGATGCCGAGGCAGGGAATTTAGGAGCCTGCTTTTTACTGAGCGTTCAACGCACAGAACCGGCAAGACAGGCGTCCAGCGACTAATCGCGGAAATTATGATTTGTCACGGCTCTTTCGACAAAACTTTTATATTCACGCTGAAAGCGTTTTCTTCCAAATCGTTCTGCGTTGTTTCGCAACAGCATCGGAGAAAACTTCCTGCCCATTTGTTCAAATTTATCCACAGCAGTTTGAATATCCGCGGACGTCTGTTCAAAGAAAAAGATGCCTGTCTCACCTTCAATAACGGTTTCCAAGGCGCCTCCCCTGCCGAAGGCGATAACGGGCGTTCCACATGCCTGCGATTCGACGGGCATAATGCCGAAATCTTCCTCAGCAGCAAAAATAAAAGCTTTCGCTCTTTGAAGATATTTGATAAGAACGTCCTGAGATTGATACCCGAGCAATACTATGTTTGAACTTGCCTTCGATTTAATCTCGTTGAAACCGGGACCGTCTCCTATTACGACGAGCTGTCGGTCGGGCATATGAGCAAAGGCCTCAACGATCAGGTTGATCCTTTTGTAGGGGACGATTCGAGAGGCTGCCAGATAGTAATCATCCTTCTCAGTGTAGAGGCCAAATCGCTCAACATCGACGGGAGGATAGATGACCGTGGATTCTCTCTTGTAGGCCCGTTTGATACGATCGGCGATATACCGGGAGTTGGCGATAAAATAGTCCACACCCTCAGCCGTCCTGGCGTCCCACGCCTGGAGACGATCCAGAATGCGTCGCGCCGCGTATCCTCGTATCCCCTTGTCAAGTCGGGCTTCCCGTAGATACTGTTCCTTCAAATCCCATGCGTACCGCATGGGAGTGTGACAGTAACAGATATGGAGTTGTCCGCTCCGTTTTCGGACCCCTTTGGCAACAGCGTGAGATGAAGACAGGATAATGTCATACTTCGACAGATCAAAGCGTTCCACGGCGTAAGGCATGAACGGAAGATAGGAGCGGTATTTCGACCTCGCACAAGGAAGATACTGGATGAAGGAGGTATGGGCCCTTTTGCCGAGAAGCGCACCCCGGTCAGCGTCCGGTAAAAAATCGACCAGACTGTACAGATCTGCGTCTGGATAAAGGTTCAGAATCTGCTCAACGACGCTCTCTGATCCGGCGAATGTAATCAGCCACTCATGAACAACGGCAATCCTTTTGATAGCGGCCTGGGAATGGATCACTCCTCCAACCATATGAAAAAATCCTTTCCTTAAGAAAGATATGAATCTGGGCACCGTAGTTTTGGTGGAAAAGGTCGCGAAGAAAGCCTCAATGCGCGCCCAACTGGATGAAGAGCGTCTGCGTGCATGCCTGCGTCATCATGGCCGGATGAAGGCTTCCTTTAATTGCTTCAGATCCTGAATAGAAAGGATTTTTGTCGCAAGGATGAGGAGTACATATGAGGCAGCGGCTGTCGGCAAAATAATTATAAGTCCAGAGCCCTTGATTGCCAGCAATACGAGAGCCAATAACGCGCCGCACAAGAGCGGCTTCAATCCGTCGATCAAAAAACGCGAACTTGTAAAATATTTTACCGCAAAGGTGGCAGTCATCGCAAAAAATATCATGTCCGTTACTACGGTCGCTATGCTTGCTCCAATATATCCATACCGGGGTATGAAGATTAAATTCAATACAACGTTCAATATCAAACAGAAAAAAGCGAATATCGCATTTAACATCTGTTTGTTCGCAATCACGATTAAATTCAAAAAAAGGACGTTCGGAAATATAAAAAGAGACGTCCAAATAATGATGTTCAAAGCAACGGCACTGTCTGAATATTCAGCGCCGTAAATAATTTGGATGATTTCCTGTGATGAAGTGACCGTTACAACGACAATGAATATCACGATAAGAAGAAGAACTTGGAATGACTTCCTGAATGTCGACTCAAGCTCGACTTTCCGATTTTTTGATAAGTCCGCAAGGATGGGGAACAGTCCGCCGACTAATATCGCCGGGATCACATTCAAGACCTCGATAAGCCTGATTGCTGCCGAATATATGCCGATATCAGCATTGCTGCTGCCGAACATTGACAGCATGACCACATCCACCTTGAAGTAAACCAGAGCGAAAATAGATGTTAAAGCCATGGGGAGTGCCTTGTAAAGCATTGATCTCAATGCCTTCCAATCCAGTTCAAGTTCGATGTGTATGACTCCTTTTTTAATATAATAATACGATATGAAAACCGCCATGAACGAAGCAAGTATCATGCAACTCATCATAGGTATGATCCTGCCGCCGACGAGAAGCGCAGTCATGCCTAACAACGACACGAGTACTTTATTGGTTACTTTGATGGCCGCATCTATATCCATGCGCTCATAGGCATTTGAGAGAGCAATAAAAAATTCAAAAAAACAGTTAAGTATCAAATAGACGCCCATGACCAGAACAACTGTTATCGTGTGTTGATCGTATCCGAAAAGTAGTAGGGCGTTCCAAAGAAGAAATAAGGTGATAATGGAGAGAAGTATTTTGACAGTAAAGATATTGTTGCTGTATTTTGGGGCCAGTGACCTGTCTCTTGCAACATCTCTCGTCAGTAATATATTCAAACCAGGATCAACAAGAAGAACGAATATCCCGGCAAAAGAAAAAGCAAAGGAAAAAAGCCCGAAATCGGAGGCCCCGAGATGTCTGGCCATGTAAATGAAAAAGAACAGGTATATGAACCGAGAAAGGATCTCCGCTATTGCTTTATAGAATATGTTTTTTCCCGCCCTTCTCAGGTTGCTCAAAGTGAGCTCGCTTTCATAAAATGAAGTTTCCTGCTACAACGTGCGAGGGCATTGCACACACCAACGCCCAGCTGAATCTAACTAAAAAAAAGCTTCTTGATCAGCCGGGGAAGCGATCCCAACCATGCCTGCGGTCCCAGTTGGTCAATCATGAACCGGTGATTGAACAAATAGTCCTTGAACCATTGGGACTTTCCCGCCCGGCTGCCTCCGGATGAAACTTCATGATGGATGACGATGGCATCTCCCCGGTATTGACCAAATTTGCCTTTCTTCGCCATTCGAATACCGAACTCGGATTCGAATAAATAGGCATTTCCGCGAAAGCGGTCATTAAAACCACCCAGCTCGGTGAAGGATGAGCGCCTGACAGCCATGTTACAACCCCGTGCCGAATTGATCACGCAGAAACCGGGCTGATCTACATTGCCGAATATCAGCCCGATTTTGTTCGTCCAGGCAACTATGCGTCCATTCAGTTTCTTATCCCGGGCTAAGAATAAGCCGAATAAACATTCAACCATGATCCGGATCCAGTCGGAAAAAGAAGTTGTTCCCTTTGCTATACGGACTTCTCGGCCCGTGGTATACGTTAACTCAGGATCCTGGGAGAATGCGTCAAGATGCGATTCAAGCCATCCGAAATGGGGCACCGCATCGTCATCCAAAATAAGCACGATGTCTGCCTGAGAGCTGAAAATGCAGCGATTTAGCGTCGGCGTCGTTCCGGGCGAGGACAACATAATGATACGCAATCGAGGGTCCTGCCCCGTCTGTTTCAAGAAATCCTCGGGCACAGTCCCCTGGAGACCAAGGCAGATTCGGATATCCGGATAGAGTGTCCTTACTTTACTCAGGGTCTCTACAAGCAGGTCAATGCGATTGAAGCTTGGGATTACCAACTCCACCTTCAATTTCTTCAAATGCTCAACAGTAGACATATGACTCCCAGCAGGCCGCAATAAATAAGCCTCCAACTCGAACATTCCGTTCGGAGGTCTATTTCTCTCCGGTTGTTTATGCAAGACCTGAGCTACACCATACACGCATACAACACATTGTAAAAGGATTCTAAGATAACAGCTGGAACCCGGACTATTTCAGTTTAACTCTGATCTGATTTACGACTGCTTCTGGAAGCATGATTTTTATGATATTCTTAACCAATCTATTTATCATCCGATAAATATGAAATGCGTTTTTAAAGGCACTATTTGAAAGTCTTCGAACCACTAGCCATTGTTCTCTGACATTCATAAACGTATTTATTCCGGACAGTCCATTGGCGGCGACAGACGCAATAACCAATCCTGTGTTGCGAAAAACATAGTTGCTTAAAGCGAAGGAGTACAAGACCTCGAAATCTGCTGCAATCTTATATCGGACATCAAACTTATGGCTCTTCAGAAGCGATGTTCTGATGAATAAGCTTTGGTGGCATAACGTCATGCCTTTCCAGAGATCCTTTATTTCTCCTGCCTTCTCGATCTTTGTGTAGTTCGCATTGTAAACGACGTGATGGTCTCCATATACTACATCGGCCTTTTCTTCACGGTCTGCGAAGATCGATGCTATCACATCGGGCGAATAGAAAGAATCTCCTGCATTCATAAAATTAATCCATTCCCCTGTCGCAAGTTCGATGCCTTTGTTCATAGCGTCATAGATTCCCTGGTCCGGCTCGCTCAACCAATAGGCGAGTTGTTTCTCGTATTTTCGAATAATATCCAGCGTGCCATCAGTTGATGCGCCGTCAATAACGATATATTCCAGATTGTCATATTTTTGATTTAATACACTGGCAAAGGTCTTTTCTATATGTTGCTCTCCATTGTAAACCACTGTAATTATACTCACCAATGGTCCGTTTGATCGTAGTCGCATATCCCCGGAAGTATGAAAGCGGGTACCGCCCTCCTTCCGGTTTGCTTGAGGTGGTTTATGTTTAAACGATTCTAATGCTAATCTTGTATCATATTTCATCGAGACCCTCTTAAGCAAAAATCAGAATATGTAAGACCCCATCAGTATTACGATAGCTCCTGCAAACGAATATCACAGAAGCACCTGTTGCTGCATGTGCATAGGATTGGCATTGGTGAAATCAAACTTCTAAATACTATGTTTATCGAAAAAGGTTGTATTTCACTATGCTGTATAATGCACGGAATCCGTCTTTCCAGCCGATTTTCTTCCCTTCCGCATAGGTTCTTCCGCTGTAGGAGATGCCGACTTCATATATCCTGCAGTCCATTTTTGCGACCTTTGCGGTTATTTCGGGCTCGAAACCAAATCGATCTTCTTCTATACGAATCGATTGTATGATCTCGCGTCTGAATACTTTATAACATGTTTCCATATCAGTAAGATTGATGTTTGTGAATATGTTTGAAAAAGTAGTAAGCAGCTTGTTGCCCACTGAGTGCCAATAATAGACAACTCTGTGGGGCCTGCCTCCCATGAACCTAGAACCAAACACTACGTCAGCTTTTCCAGAAAGAAATGGCTCAAGAAGAATCGGATATTCACTGGGATCATACTCAAGATCCGCGTCCTGAACTATCACAATATCGCCTGTTGCAGCGGCAATCCCTGTTCGTAATGCCGCACCCTTCCCATAGTTACGGTCATGATATATGATCCGTCGTACTAGTGGCTTAATAGTACTGTCGAGTATTTCGCGAGTGCCATCATTAGAGCAGTCGTCTATTATGATGATTTCCTGGTTTTTTATGGGAGCCGAACGTACAGCATTAATCAACGCTTCGATCGTATTCTTTTCGTTATAGCATGGAATAATTATACTAACTATGAGCGAATCAATAGTCAAAGGCTTCATCGCGTCTCCCTGTTCTGCCGATAGCATAAATCCGGACTCGAGAAGCAAATTATGCTCACGGAAAAACGAATTCATAGTTAAATGGTTCAGTTAACGCTTGAATATGATTCTGTACAATGGACTGCGGATCGAGACGCTTATTCTCACTTGAATCGTGTTCTTGAACATTATTATCCCGGGGCTTTAAATATAAAATACTGTAGCCTGATTCTAGCTTGCCGGGAATCCGCTGGCGCAGATCGGTATTGAAATAGGGAGTGCAAGGTAAAGGAGAGTCCCAGCATTGATAACCTTGAGTCGGCACATAGACGACTAAGCCGGATGCTGTTTGCTTCCTGCTTAATGGTACTGTTCTAGTAACTCGCCATCCGGAAAATGATATTTCTTTCAGGATATGGCGCTTTTTGTACAATTCGTAAATAAAAAAATAATTAGTCGTTAAAAATACGATACACAATATAATTGCAAGCGAACGTCTAGTCAAAGATGGTTTGATATATCTTATGAAAATTAGCGCTGAGCTGAGAGCGAGACACCAAAATAAAGCATGGACGAATCGAGGGTCTGGAGCTGTGAAAAACCAAAAAGCAATCCCGATAACAACAGGAAATATACTTATCCAGTCGAATAGTCTATTATCACACTTCATAGATGGAGATAACGGCTTTATTACTATTTTCGCAGTGAGAATCCATAAAATAATTGACAGAAGAGATGGATAAACTATTTCCACTCTCTGATGTATTATACGTCCGAACCACGACCCAAGCCATCTCCAATTACCGATTACTTTACTCCAGTGAGGACCCGGTTCTCGCGCCCAGCTGTAAACCCACTCAGCTTCTTCCTGGACTTGTGAGATGGGAACAGACCAGTCAAGTGATAGGCGGCCAATCGTTGACGGATAGAGCGGACAACCGGAAAGAATAATACCACTTGCTGTCCAAATAAGCAATATCAGCAACACTGGAACCACTATTTGAAGAAACCTACGCAACCTATTGTTGAGCATGACAGATGCGGATATCAAACACATTACGATAGTCACGGAAGAAAAAGCAAGATTAGTTAGTTTAACAGTTACAGCAGTTGCTGCCAATATCGCAATTATGATAATTTGTTCTTCCAAGCGATCATCTCGCTTTTTCCACACTGCGATGACTTGGCATGTCATAACAAATATAGTCAGTTGTAGTAGAATAGCCGCTAAGTCAGGTGAAGGAGATGCAAGATTGTCCGAACTAAGTGCAAGATACGCAAGAATGGGAATCGCTAATAATGCAGAATAGAACTCAAAAGGGTGCGACTCCAATAGTAAAGATGGCTTCTGAAAGACAGGACGCAATGAATATATTAAAGACGCTAACATGAGTAGGAGGAGAAAACTATTGGCTATTGACCGGCCATATCCTAAGAGTGGATAAAAGTTTAAAGCAGCTACATAGGTAAAAAAAGCTTGATTAAATGCTAAACGTCCGTGGAGATTGCCAAGTCCGGGAATAAGTGGGGCGGAATTGATCCATCGTATCGCATTAAAATGATAAAGTCCTGAGTCGTAATTTGTAGGATCCATCATTGATCTCGAAGCGATCCAACTGACTGCAATAAGTATGGCGGCTGCTGCGATAGATGCCTTTATCCAAGAAGATCGATCTTGAGGTAAACTCAATGCAAAAATAGCATGAGGGACTGCATAAATTGCTCCAAAGAAATATATTGGAAAGACTAGGTTTGCCGTAATTGAGGTAAAAAAGTGCACTAGCTGAAGAATCGTCAGGTTAACTGACCATCCCAGCCAAATAAGCGTAGTACCAGGTTGGGCTGATGTCGTGCTGAAACCCAGGACGCGAGTAGCGACTTTGCCCCATCCATAGTAAGCTGAAGCTATGAATATATAAATAATAAGTGTTTCTGCTATAGCAGCTACTTGACTGTTCATTATTGTCAGGCCAGAGTAATTAAATGTTCATCATATAACCATATCGCGGATATGGAAATAAATACCTCAAGATGTCGATAAATGCGCTCCTCAACTATTTGTACCATGGTATTCCGCGAATTTGTTTAGATGCCCAGTTCCAATTATATGCACGGATGGACTTCCAGCCAAATAGAATGGACAACACGATGTGAGCAGCGCCGAAATATATTTTTCTGAAAACACTAAGCTGGGAAAAGGGTTTGTCATAATAACCTTTTCTGTCGAAAAGCAGGAATAAAATACGATACGCATCCGCAATGTAACCTCGATAAGGGCCATATTTCTTTGTTATGCGATACATCTCGTCGATAACGCGCTTCCCCGCTTTCGAGGTGAGGTTGTTCTCAGTGAAGTAATAGACTGATAGCACATCTTTGATGACCCTGAATCGTGCTCCACAACTATGCAATCTATTCCACCACTCCCAGTCAAAGGCGAAGGAGTATGTTTCGTCAAGTTCCCCAGCTTTGTGGTGAATAGATGAGCGCCAGAAAGTGCTCGGTTGTTCAATGGTGTCGCGCAGAGCTATCAATCGCTCGAAGTGTTTTGGCACTTGAGTGGTCTTACTAGACCCATCTGCAAATACGCGCAGACAGCCACCGGTAAGTACATCGATATTTGGAAATGCCATAAACTCTCCAGCAATGCGATGGAGGGCTCCAGGAGTGAAACAATCGTCTGCATTCAAATAGCAGTAAATCTCTCCTGTAGAGCGTCTAAATCCTTTATTGATAGCTTCCGCGACATTTCGGTCCTTTTCACTTATTATCTTTGAAACGATATATCCGTATTGACGGACGATATCCAACGTGTTGTCCCTACTGAGACCATCTACAACGATTACTTCAAGGTTCCGATACTGTTGTTCTGCTATCGACCGCAGTGTGCGTTCAATGGTTTTTTCAGCATTAAGACAAGCGATTACAACGCTTATTTTTAGGACATCATTCATATTTAAAAATTATTTATTATTTCTGATCGGGCCGTTTCAACAAAAGCTGGTGCTTAATTCCGAACCTATAGGCGATTTTGCCAATAACATATTGAATCGGCATATTCCGTTCTGTCCAAAGTGTATAGAGAATTAGAGCGAAGAATTTATAGTTTGCTTTATAGAAATCAGGAACAGTCGGTGGCATATCCGAAAACGCGTCGAGCATTACGCGGCTTCTACCATTTCCATACATAAATCGTACGAGGTAACTGAATCGGAATCTATCTGGAGCCAGATGGTGTTTCAGTTTCAACGTAGGTTCGTAAGCATTGCTTCGCCCAACTTTAGACGCACCGAGCATAATGAGAGAGTCTTCGCAGTTCAACAATCTTCCTGGTGCTCGACCCATTTTGAATATTTTATCGGAAGAATTTGTCCTGCGCAGATACTCCTGCAATACGTCTCGGTGAATGAATGCTCCCGCTGCAGGCGGTTCCCAAGGACCCCAGTGTTCGCTTACACGCTCTATTCGCTCGTCACCAAAATCTCTTATAGCCAGGAAAGGGAAAAAAGGATACGTCCATTTGGGCGGCTTAATGCTGTCTGGCAATAATAATTTACCGCCGAAACAACCTACTTTAGGATAACCACGAATGACTCTAAGTCCGTTTATAATATAATCAGAATTTAACTCATTATCGTCGTCGACAAAAAGAATCCATTCCGCCGCACTTGCCATTGCAGCTGCGGCTCTTGCGCGTGCTATTCCGGGTAAAGGTTCCTGAATCAGCCCAAAAGAGATATCAGAGCCTTTCAGAGATTCAAATACAGATTCAGTTAGCGGCGGATTTGAAGCATTGTCCACGACTATCACCCGAAATGTATCCCCTTCCAGCATCTTCTGATGGCGGATGCTGGACATAACACATGCAAGTATGCTTATACGTGGATTATGAGTGCAGATGCAGATATCAATATCCATCGGACTATGCTCTATGCCTATGACACAATAAAATTGATAAGACCATTTAAGATGAAATCCAAAAAACTAAATTCAGATCCCTTTCCCTCGCTGAGCAAGGCATTGACTCAAGTAGTTTTTTCGCAACCATGCTCTCCGGGTCGGATGGGCCTGCTGATCCACAGTCTCAGAATAGGCCACGGGTTATTCGCTGGGCATCACGATCCCTGTCAGGGGACAAGAGAATTGTGTCTGGCATGCGTATCGTACCACCCAGGAACTGGCATTCGGAAACGCTTCGACAAAACTGATTTAATGAGTCTGCCTATGGCATAATTGTTCGCTTTTCCGTTATCTCCGAACAATTGATATAAGAGAAAAATAATTTTATACCGAGAAACAATTTGCTCGTAATTTTTCCATTTGTACGGAAGATCCGCCCCAAAAAGTCCGCTGGACCCTTCTTGGAACTGATAGCCAATGCAGTTATACTCTTGAGATGGATTAGGTTCTCTCTGCCGTGAAATGCCTTCTTGTTGGACAGCTTGAAATCGCGAATATCCAAGTTGAACAAACAAATTCAATTCGTCGATTAATTTATCGAATGATACTTTTTCAGACTCAATCGAGACATAATCAGGTTTTTGCTCAAAATTCAACAATGCCTTCAGGCACACCACATCCATTCCTTCGATGTCTATTTTCAAGTAATGCGGAATGCCATATTGTTCCAAGCAATCCGAAAAATTAATAACTGGGACCTCAATGATCTCATTTGATGTTCCGAGATTCTCATTTCTCTGCGCCCAGTCACTTGCAACAGTACCCCATACGCTATTATCCTTATTTTTAAAGAATTTGATCGTTTTCTCAGCGGCTTCCCCAGGTTGAATCTCCAGAATAGCTCCTTCAACAATGGTCAGCTTCCCATTGCTGATTTCTTTCGAAAACCTCGTCCTGCAATGTGCTGCTAAATTCGGATCTGCCTCGAAGCCAATTACGTTGAACCCTTTCTCGAGGTAGTAGTCTGTGTCTTCTCCTTTATGCATACCTACATCATATACTAAGTCCTTATTTTTTATCGTTTGTTTCATAATATTCCTTTTTTTATTTAATAGCACATATCGTCAGGAGGAACGTGAGTCTCAATCGCGTGAATCGACCATTTTAAATTAACAGCCCTAACCTGCGCTCTGCCTCGTATAAAAGAAAAAGAGAGAACAGATATTTGTGTCGTTCATCTATGGAAGATCAACCCCAGCTCAGACATGAGACCAGTTGATGGTCTCTTTTGATGAACAATATATCGCACTGTCCCATGGCACCATCCAGGGGACGACGCAAGAAATCAACAAATTCATAAGGAATAAATCCTTTAGATGACATAAATGAGATCGTCTGATCAAGCGTGTGCATCTCTGCACAAAAAGGCAGAAATGTACATTCCATCAGCACCATGTCAGCATGTGCAAATGCACTTGGCCCACCATCAATGACCCGCTTTTCAAAGCCCTGCACGTCAATTTTAACAAACGATGGGAGCTCCAGGTTCTCATTACAGTGCAATGATTCTAAGGACCTTACCGTCACAGCCCTTTTGATCGTACCATAAGCAAAGCTGCTGCTATAAAGATCATCGGTAATTCCAAGCTGCAATTCAGTATCCGCGTCGCCCAAGCCAACATTGATAAAACGAACCTTCTTCTTGCTCTCAGATACGAGTTTATTGAGTAAATTTACTCGTTCCGCCAGCGGTTCAAAACAAATTACATTAGCATTGGGGAATATATTCAGGGCGAGCCTTGCCCAAGAACCATCAGCTGCGCCGATATCGTAAATAACATTTGGTGAGTACCCTCTATTCCTCAGACCAATTAGAGCTACTTCCATTCCAAAATCTCTACCTGCAATACGATCGCCTGTTCGAATTTCCTCAAGTTCATCGAGTTGCCGACGAAGTCCACGAATATATGGCAATTTATCGATGAACTGTTTTATGTAATTTTTTACATGTTCCATGTCCCGTAATCTCCTCTCAAGGGATTGGTATAGGTTAGGCGCTATCACGATGGGGCCTATTAAAAGGGACAGAAGATCGCATTATTATTTATACCAGGGTAATCCGCGAATCTGTCTCGAAGCCCACTGCCAGTTATAGGCACTGATATTTTCACGACCAAAAATAGTATTAAATATACAAAGCACGAAACCGAAATATACACGTCGGGCCGCTCCAAGTTCGGAGAATTGATGGTCATAATAGCCTTTCAAATCAAAATATCGGAAGAGGATACGATAGACATCAGCAAGAATGCCACGACATGGTCCATAGGACTTGGTTATGCGATAACTTTCTTCGGCAGCACGCATACCGGCATTTGAAGTCAGGTTGCTTTCTGAAAAATAATAAACCGACAATATGTCATCGACCACTTTAAATTTCGCCCCGCTTATATACAACCGATTCCACCAGTCCCAGTCAAAAGCGAGTGAATAGCTTTCATCCAGTTCTCCGGTTCTCTGGTGGATAGATGCGCGCCAAAAGGTGCTGGGCTGCTCAATGACATTGCGCAATGGCATCAAATGTTCAAAATTTACCGGTACCTGAGTGATAACGATGGACCCGTCTGCAAACACGCGCTTGCAACCACCGGTGATAACGTCTATTTCAGGAGATGCATGAAATTCCTTAGCAATTCGATGAAGGGCTCCAGGTAAAAAACAGTCATCTGCGTTCAGATAGCAGAGAATATCTCCTGTTGCGAGCTTAAATCCCTTATTAATGGCTTCACAGACGTTTCGATCTTTTTCGCATATGAGTTGTGAGATGATATGATTGTATAGACGGACGATTTCCAGTGTTCTATCAGTACTGAGTCCGTCGACAACAATAAACTCAAGATTAGAATATCCCTGGTCTGCGATAGATCGCAGGGTTCGTTCAACGGTCTTTTCTGCATTTCGACACGCCATTACGATGCTTATTTTGAGCGGATGTGTTGAATACATAGCTTCGCTCATCGGTAATTCATTTTGCCGGTTAAAATGCTCTCTCCTCACTCCTAATTGATAGGCGATTGCACCGATGATAAAAGGTATAGACTTTTTTCGCTCGGCCATGACCTTTTTTAATATTATTATTAGAAATCTGATTTTAGATTTATAGCATTTCGGGACCGGCTGCCACCCATGAACGAGAATATCCAGAATGACGTGACTTACTCCATACCAATACATCAAACGAATAAGATAATGAAATCTGAACCGGTTAGGATTTAAATGATGATAAAGAAGCAAGCTTGGCACATAGGCATTTTTCAAGCCAACTTTATAAGCACCACGCATCATGATTGAATCGTCAGCACTGGCAAGACTTCTCGTGCCGGTGCGCCCTAATTCAAACAAAAGCTCATGTTTCTTCGATCGATGCAAATATTCGTTCAGAACCTTGCGGTGTACCCATGCACCGGCACCCGGTGGTTCCCAGTGCCCCCACTGCTTGCTGAATTCAATTAGTGTTTCATCACCTACATCTTTAATGCCGAGTGAAGGGAGAAAAGGTTTCACCCAATCAGATGGATGCAGGTTTTTAGGCAGCAAGAGTCTTCCGCCGAAGCAGCCGACATCGGGATGGTTTTGAATGAATGCAATTCCATTGTTTATGAAATCCGGATATAGCTCATTATCATCGTCAACGAATAAGATCCATTCTCTATCTGTTTCCTCGATTGCCTTGATTCGCGCCCTCGATAGTCCCAATATTGGTTCTTGAACAATTCTACACGCTATGCCACGATCTACAAGCGGTGCGAGTAAATCATTTTCTAAGGCTGAGCTTGAACCATTGTCTATCAGCAAAACCCTATAAAATTCCGGATTTGCCTCCTGACAAGCAATAGAAGAAATTACAATGCGTAATATTTCTAAACGCGGATTGTGAGTACATATACAAATATCAATTTGCATCATATAAGATATCTCAAGAACGTAAGGTCAGAAGTATATCAGCGTTACCCGTCAAGAAAGCATTTTTTATCAGGGATATGGATCCCAGTGATATCACCAACGCGATCCCAAAAGATCCGCAACCAATTCCTCCGAGAATTTCATTTTCTTCGGTATCAAGATAAAATCTGTCCACGGATTCGTGGTGCTGGAAAGATCGCGAACATAACCGTCCAGGTCTGCGCTCTCCACGTAGACCATGCTCTGGGTCGGACGATAGCAGACGTTCCTGATATCAATTACATGATGGTTAGCGAGGAACGTGGCATAGAAATTCCCAAACTCTTTGTACGACCAGCACAAGAATTCAGAGAGGAAGACCACTGGAGCTCCAGACCCTAGTAATTTTCCACATCCTTGGTATACCTTAGGCTCCAGCCCCTGACAATCCAGTTTTATTATGAACGACTTATCCAAAGGTAACGCACCGAAACTCTGTTTCAGAAAGTGATCAATTGTTGTCGTCTTGCAGGGAAACGAAACCCTTTCCTTATTTTTAGCCGAATAACCATCGGGCATTCCTCCAATCACCCAGCCAGGCATATACTCGTAGATCGTTTCGCCTACTCTGTCTGAGACAGCGGCATTTACCACCGAAATCGCTGCACTCAATCCGTTCACTTCAATATTTTCCTTCAAGAAGGTCAGCAGCGGACCTGGCTCGAAAGCAAATATTTTAACGTCCAAATTCTTGTACTTCGCCAGAAGGGCCTGCTCGACAGAGAATGTCCCCAAATAGCTTCCCACATCCAGCTGAACGCATGAAGCAGAGTGCCTCCTCGAAAAAAAATCAATTATTGTCTTCGTATAAAACCGTGAGTCATAATACTCGACGGGATCTGTCTGGAGCGCGCTTCTACTCGATAGGAACCCGTCTCGCGTCACCACAGGCGGTATTTTCCACACAGTATTCGCACACAAGATACGTTGCGACTTTGAAAACTCTTCCGAAGGTGGAAAATAGATCGCATAATCTCCCATTTGATGCAGTTCACCATCTATTTGTCATTACAATACCTACCCTCCTAGAATGTAAATTGCAGCCCGGGTCAAAAAGATCAGGGACAGCAGACCGAGAATGCTAAAAAAACCAGGGAAGATGGAAATAATGTTCATATGTTCTATGACCACCTTCTCCCCAACAGCAATTTTGATAAAGGATGAAAGTTCAAGGCTTTCAGTATGCAGCAGTGTCTCAAAGGTGCGTACAGGTATAGTTCGGCTTTTTAAGGCTCCATAGGTAAAACTACTTTTAAAAGACTTTCGAAAACACCCATCTGCAAATCTGTATCAACATCTCCCACAACAACGTTCAGAAATCGGACATGTCCTAGACTATTTGATTCAGGCTGTTGCAGTGTTTCGAAACGTTCAGCCGCGATTCAAAACAGACTATATTGGCATCAGGAAACAAACCTAATGCCAATCTTGTCAATTCCTCATCTGTGGCGCCTAAATCGTATATTATCTTTGATGAAAACCATCTCTACATAAGACCGTCCAAAGCAGAATGAATGCCAAAAACATGATCCGTGACTAGTTTGTGGAGATCACAAATGCATGCCTCTTGCTTTTCTACTTGCTGACAAAGGCTTCTAACTCGGCGGCGGAGGCGTCCCATATATGGCATGACGTCAAGAAAACATCTATTTAAACAGTGCATTCGCTCTCCTGATTAGCTGGTCGTTGACAATTAAAGCGGAATGCTAAGGATTTATGCGTTCATCGGTACCACAGTATACCACGAACCTGTTTCGAAGCCCAGTTCCAGTTATAGGCATTGATGGTTTCGCGTCCAAACAATTTATACAGCAGGCTAAGAACGGCACCAAAATAGAATCGTTTTGCCATGTTAAGCTGAGAGAAAGGCTGATCGTAATATCCTTTCATGTCAAAGAGCCTAAACAACATCCAATAAACATCAGCCAAATAGCCTCGGTAAGGACCATATGTTTTTGTTATACGATACATTTCATTGACAATACGTATTCCCGCATTTGAAGTGAGGTTGTCATTAGTGAAGTAGTAGATTGATAGTATATCACGAATAACCCTGAACCTTGCTCCACAACTGCGCAGGCGATTCCACCATTCCTGATCAAAAGCAAGCGAGAAACTTTCGTCCAATTCCCCGGCTTTGCAATGGATGGATGTGCGCCAAAACGTACTGGGTTGCTCTATGTCGTTGCGCAGGGCCATTAATCGCTCGAAACACTCGGGGACCTGGTTCTCAACAGCCGACCCATCGGCAAAAACACGTTTACAACCACCGGTAACTACGTCGATATCAGCAGATGCAATAAATTCCGCGGCAATTCGATGGAGAGCGCCCCGAGTAAAACAGTCGTCTGCATTCAGATAGCAGCGGATATCTCCTGTTGCGCGTCTGAATCCCTTGTTTATAGCTTCAGTTGCATTATGGTCCTTTTCACAAATAATATGTGAGACAATATGACGGTATTGCCTAACGATATCGAGAGTTCGGTCCGTACTGAGCCCATCAACTACGATAAGTTCGAGATCGGGATACTCTTGTTCGACAATAGATTTCAGGGTCCGTTCAACGGTCTTTTCAGCGTTCCGGCATGGCATTACAATGCTTATTCGCAGCGAATCTGACAATTGTTCCGCTTTTATCATACTTTCTTGCCTGTCTGCTGGGATAAATATTCTTGTCTGGCACCTAAATGATATGCGATTAGACCAATTAGAAATTTGACCGAATTGTTACTCTCCTTCCAGAGACTCAACCGGACTAATTGCAGAAATTTTACCTTTGATGTGTAATACCACGGAATAGCCTGGGGTCCTTTCAAGATGGCTTCGAGAATGACTTGACTCATCCCAAATCCATACATCAAACGGATTAGGTAGATAAACCTGAACCGGAAAGGTGCTAAGTGATGCCTCAATTGCAAAGACGGCTCGTATGCATTTGTACGACCTACTTTTGCTGCACCGAGCATGATAAGGGAGTCTTCGCAGGAAAGGAGCTTCCTGTTTTTTCTCCCAAGCCTGAAAAATTCAACATCGCCATCTGCTTGTCGCAGCCATTCCTGTAAAATATCACGATGAACAAATGCCCCGGCCGTTGGAGGCTCCCATGGCCCCCAATGGTCGCTCATGCTCTCTATCCGCTCATCGCCATAATCTTTTATTCCAAGGTATGGGAAAAATGGTTGTATCCACGAAGGTGGTTTAATACTATCCGGCAATAGTAACTTACCGCCGAAACAACCAACGTTAGGATGATCACGAATTACTCTGAGGCCGCTTGCTACATAATCAGGATTTAATTCATTATCATCGTCGACAAAAAGAATCCATTCCGCTTTACTCGCCTTTACCGCAGCGGCTCTTGCCCGAGCTATTCCGGGTAAAGGTTCTTGAATGAGCATGACAGGAATATCTGAACCGCTGAAAGAGTCAAATATATTTTCGGTTATCGGTGGGTTTGAAGCATTATCTACCACTATAACGCGAAACGAATGCTCTTCCGTGATCTGCTGCCGTCGGATGCTCGACATAACTTGCGCTAATATATCAGTACGAGGGTTATGCGTACAGATACAAGTGTCAATATGCATATAGGATAAGCTCCGCAACTAAGCTTGCAGCGATTAATTTATCTAAGGTAAACTCGATGAACTGTTTCCGCAGTGAACTACCCCGTCCAAAGGGCGGGGCATCTTAGAGGTCGGGACGGTATTTGATGTCATGGGCTGCATGACCGGTTCTTCGGAGTGCCATGCGGTCATCGTACCATGCAATCATTTTGGAGGATACTGGTGAACGCCCGTCCCCCTATAGCCCCTCGGTCAAGGACGACATTCATCTCAGCTGCAAGCCACGGTGATACTGTCATGTTTTGCCGATAAATTATTGATAATCATATTCCGAAATTTTAACGTTGTACTATATCGTTTTTTTTGTTCAAAAACAAGTTAAAACAGTTTTCGGTATCCCTTTTACATCGCTGCCAGAAACGAGGATGCTCGTTTTTAGTCAGCCTTAAACTGCTCTTCTTATTAAAGCCGTTTTCAATTGGCCTTCCGGTTTGATGGACTACGCTCTATGAGCGACAACCATCTCGTCCAACTTATCATAGACATACTGATCATAGTAAAGACATAATAAAGCTTGGCTTGGATTTCAAGTATATTCCATGAATAGCTGTCTTGTCATTCATGACGATTCTTAAATGCCAGACATTTGTTTTTAAAGTCACGCAAATAAGAGCGTAAGCTGATGCGTTTCTTTTTCAGATAATATTCCTTCAGGGCGCTTCTTTGTTTCGTTAGCCACAATTTCATTATAATTTTGTATTCTATTGATTTATAATATTTTCCGGTGGAAACATCCTCTTCAAGAGCATAATTTGAGGAAAGCTGCTTTTCCGAGCCGAGGTCATCCTGCACATGCATGTTAACCGACTTTCTCGAAAGTTCTCGATAAAGACTCAGGTAGGCAGCTGCTTGCGTGCTCAACCTGAATTTAATTTCAACCAACGGTCTGCAGTTATCGCTCATTTGTCGTAGCAAGGTCGGATCGGAAAGCAAATCCAATATGGCTTTTCCAAACTCACGAGCATTTCCTTCAGGTGCTAATTTGCCGGTTATATTATTCTTGATGACATCCTTCATTCCTCCGACTTCAAACGCAACTACCGGCGTGCCGCAACTCATTGACTCAAGCATCGTGTTAGGCAAGTTATCTTCCAATGAAGGCAGCAGAAAAACGTCAGCAGCAGAGTAAATCTCGGCAAGCTGTTGGTCGGAGTCTACATAGCCCATAGAACGGATAGGGATACCTGTCTTGGTAAGTTCCTCCGCCGGATTGCCAAAGATCAACATTGTTACCTGTTTTCGGGCTAAGAGGGCATTAAACGCCGGATCAGCCGTGCAATATTCCAATGCCTGCAGCAGCTCGCGATACCCTTTTCTTTTCTCCCCGCCGTTATCAGCTCCGAATAACAGCGCGATTGTGTTGTCGGCGAGTCCTATTTTTTGTTTGGCTTCTTTTTTATTGATGGGAATAAAAACTTCTGTATCCAAAGAATTCGGTATCGCTTCTACCCGCAATTTGCCAAATAATTTGCTTTCCTGAGCACATTGCTTCAGCCACAGGCTCGGTGTTACGATCGTCAAATCGGCCCCTCGAAAGAGATCGATTTTATCCTGCAAAATCTTAGAGGGTAATTCAAATAAGGGATCGGATAACTGCGGGCAGTTATCGCAGGCACTTTTATAATTCTGACATCCCGCGCTGTAATGACAGCCACCGGTGAACGCCCATTGATCATGCAGAGTCCATACAACAGGTTTGTTGAGAGCAAACAGTTTTTTTAATGTGGCGGGCGACTGATAACGATATGCTACCCAATGAAGATTGATTACGTCTGCAGCGGCAACTTCCGGGAGTTGAGACACGTCCATGCCGGGATAACTGAAAGAAAAAAAAGTATTTGAGATAGAGGTTCTATGCGTGTCGATAAAATTTTGGATCGCATCGCTGAATAACACATTTCCTTTATTTTCATAGGTTAAAGGTTGCCCAACAGAAATAACTTCTTCATCTGAAGACAGCTTTGTCTTTACGATCATTCTTGAACATTGCCCAAGACCAAGCAACCCTCGGTGAAGTCTATATGCAGCACGTGCTGCTCCACCGCCAAGGTCCGAATAATTTATATGAACGGGACTCATCATGATTTGTGGTACTATTTGCGAGCCTCCATGAAGAGAGAGTCGGGTTTTCTTATGTTCCCGTCCTTTTCAATATCAAGGCAATAATTATTAAAATCTGGGATCAACGATCGATCCGCCGTTGTCGCTTCTATTTCTGTAAACCCTGCCGACTCCAGCAGCTTGTGCAGAGAATATCTGTCATACATCCATTGATGAATTTCACCGGAACGTCGAAATTTACCGATACTAAAAGCCTTAAAGTCATCACTCATAAGCCTAATAAAAGATTCTCGAATTGGTGTTGCGGTGAACAAGCTTCTCAATTTTGATAAAAGTTCTTTATCACGCTCGGGTTTGATCGCTTTTTCACGTGACCGAATTTTAGACGTGTGTATATAGTTTTTTGCGTCAGGACCAACTCTGCTGATCATGTAATCCTCTGCAGGAATGTGATCCTGCTCCCAGTATTCCTGCATTTCACCGCCTGACTTGTTGCGTATCATTTGATCAAACAACTCCAACAGTATCCATTCATATTTATCTTTACTGGATTGGTCCCCTTGAAGAGATCCTTCTAAATGGGTAAGGTATAAGCGTGCCATTTGCTCAAGATCCGGGACTACTACACGAATTATCCCTCTCGTCTTTAAGACACGATGACATTCTATTAAAAACGATAAAGCGGTTCTTCTTTCAAAGTGCTCCAAAACGTGCGAATGGTAAACTGCATCAAATGTCGCATCAGGATATGGGATCCCTTTGTTCAAATCGTGTGCAATAACTCCATCACAACTGGGCGTGAAATCAACGTTTGTCCAGAAAAGATGGAATTTGGAGCCGCAGCCAAGGTTTAATAGTTTTATCGACATTGCTTAACCGCTATCCTGCCCGTGTAATCAATTCTCTGAAGTAATATCCTAACCTTGTTAGCTTTGATGTACTCATCAACTGCTTTTTTTGCACCCTGCCAGTGGCCGTAGTCATCGATTATTAATATCCCCCCAACTGCTAATCGAGGGAACAAATGAAACAACTCATGTTTGGTAGATTCATACCAATCTGTATCGAGTCTGAGAATGCTTATTTCAGGCGGCGCGTTCTTCAGAATAGTTTCTTCCACCATGCCCTTAACGAAACTGATCCGCTCTCGGGGATAACCGGTCGAATGAACAGCCAATTTAACTTTTTCCAGCGGAGAGTACGCCCATAAGTGATCGTCCTCGGATCTTTCGCTGAGTTCCAGTAACTGAGAAGCGTTGTCGCCGCCAATAGAAATATCAACCTCAGATGCCGAAGGCATTCCTTCAAACGTGTCAAAAAGGTATAGGTCTCTCTCACAGCGCTGTCTTTCCAGCAGAGTTAGTGCAACAGCCATCATGCTGCCGCCTTTCCATACCCCGCACTCGACTACACTGCCCTTTATGTCATTTTCAAGTACGTAGTCAACGGAACGGATCAAGGAGAGAATTCTTTCCGGGGAAGTCATAGTATATGCTTTCACCCGTTGTATGATGCTTTGTTCGAACGCGCTGGCATCCACAGGCATTTCAGACTCCGGCTTGATTACGTTATCGTTTGCCAAAGGAGTTTGATTCGATATCGGAGTAAGATCATACCCCATTTTATTTATGACGGTACGAATTACTTTTTTCATCTAACATGGCCTCTTCGGATAATTGTTTCATAATGGAAGCAGCAGGTGATGCATTTATTTTCTCAATAAAATCACCGAATCCCGTTTAAAGACGTCGAGGTCGGGGTTCAGCACTTCCCACCCAGCAGCAGCGGCCAGTGTGGACATTTTCTTCGAGTCGTTTCTGGGCCACCAGATTTCATCATCAGGCTTATCCTTAAATTCAGTAGGCACGTTGCTTTTTTCTAAGGTCCATCCATAGGACGCCAGTTTTTCCCAATTCCCATAATGATGTACTGAATATGCGCCCTTTTTCATTTTAGGATAAATGCCTGCCAGTATTTTCTTAATATCTTCGGAATTGTTGTGACACAAAACTCCAATGGACCAGAAAAAATCATAGTAATTGTCAGGAAGGGCGGCATACTCGAAACCGGAAATCTGAAAACATTTCAATCGTCCTTGATATTGCTCCGGTTTCAGCCACTGAGTCACATCCTGAAAATCTATGGTGTGCAATTCGCCCTGTGTTAAAAACTTGAGAAATGCCCTTGTCCAAGCGCCTTTCCCGGGGCCAAGCTCCAATATTTTAGAATCACGTTTGAAGAACGGCTTTGCACCTTTCTCGAACATCTTTCTGTACGATCCTCCGATTATTTTTTCTTCTATACGGCGGACTTTATTCGGGAATAAAGAAAGGACATTGCCGCTATCATAGCCGTAACTGAATTCGTTCCTCAGCCAGTTTAAAGTGGGCATTCCTATCTCCTTATCTTTTTATTTTTTGAAGAAACGTTTTTAACTTACGAGCAAAATCGATTGGCTTCCTTATTCGGTCTCCGGCGTCTTGATCACCTAAAAAATAATCCTTAATGAACCGTCGTGCATCCAACGACTCAGTGACGGGAATGCGTTCTATTTCAAAAAGTTCCCCTACGACCTGATTCATCAGCAGACTGTTTGTGCCGCAATTACTCCCCGAGTCATCGTTTCCGATATTTCTCACAAGGCTTACGTTCGGATGAAGAGAAAAACCGCTCTTTAAATAAAAGCTCGTATACCATCGGATAGCCCATGTTTTCATACTTCCTTCAACATTTGCGACCAAATGACTGTACCAGTCGTAGCTGTCTTCGAGATTGAAACGTGATAGCGAATCTGTCTTTTTGAGTTTTTCCAGCAATAATGCAGGATCCGACTCAAAATGATCCCAGGCTCGTTTCCACGTTCCCCACCCCCAGCAGGTCCCCAAATTAACAAAAAAAGTCTTGGGAAGTTTTCCTTTGATCGGATACATGTAGCCAGAAACATGCATCACTTTTTCATCCGCTGCATAAATATTTAATGCCTGATTCATATAAAGTAAAAAACTCTTCGATAAAACCAAATCATCCTCGAGAACAATAATGTTTCCGAATCGGCTCACTATTTCGGAGACGCCGTCGATAATAGAATCGGCAAGTCCTTCGTTCTTTTCAGCTTCTCTGATGTGTACAGTCTTACACCATTGCTCCTTACGTATCACTTCCCTCACCGCGCCGATTTTATCAACATCATCCGGGCTCGAATCCGCTTTCGGTCCATCGGCGTAAATAAACAGTTCTGATTGATCTGCAAGTGTATTTGCCTTCAAACTCTCAAGGGTCTGCCTCGTGTGCTGGGGCCGATTATAGACAAATAATGCGACAGGAGCCGGTCGAAAATCAATTGATTTTGTCATGACTGGATGCTCACCACGTAATAGAAAATATCTCTCATATCACAAACTGAAGTCCGTTTTTATATTGTTTTAGTGTTTTCATAGCATGTTGTCACATCACATTCACATGCTCACAGCAGAATGACATCATCTTTCTACACCATATTTCAAGTACGAGAGCTTTGAATGATATCGGAGCGATCGCATCGGGGGGGTAGGGACCAGCCGACAAAATGTCTCCAGCAGCGGGCGTTAATACACCTGCTCGTACGAGATGCCCGTTCTTCAGCCGGTCTCCATATTTCTTGAATATTTCGGTATGCCATTCTCTAACCGGCGGCGCGAATCCTTGTTTTGGCCGTTGGATTACCCAATTCGGCAAAACATCCTGCATGGCTTCACGCAACCAGGGCTTTGGGAACTGTTTATAATCCGGGTTTTCCTGATGAGTTTTTCTCAGCCCGACGATCAACTCAACTAGCTTATAATCAACGAAAGGGAGCCTTAATTCAACGGAATTTGCCATACTTAATCTGTCTCCTTGAGCAATTCCGTTTTCTAAAAGATACGTTTCACAAATCAATCTCGTTATCCGTATATCGGTATACTCCCACGGTACATCGTAGGTAAATAAATCAAAAGCGGAGGCTCCGGCCAATCTCTCCTTAAAATCAGATGTATAATACTGGCTCATGGTATTTAGAGCAATCTGAAAATCCGGAGCCAGTTCATGAAAAACAGGACGGTATCTCATCCGTCCATCCTGCTTGACGCGCTTTGATCCCCGGAGAGCTGCCGTGAACCATTTAACCCACGGAACGTACTTGTTGAAACGAAACGATGATTGACCGTTAAAGTTTCGGTCTGTCCCATCGGAAGAAGTGATCCGACGCGCAGAACTTCCCGTCTGCACTACGGCATCTTTCACCCAAGGATATCCCCAAAATAATTCGTCACTCCCCTGCCCCTGCAGCAAAACGGGCACGTTTTTGCTTCTCGCTTCTTTACTGACAGCATAATAGCCAAACCCTGAAATATCCGCAATGGGATCATCTCTCATGGAATTCAATTCTTCGAATATGTCAACCAAACCTTCTGTAGACAGTTCGATCTCATGAAAGGGCATCTGGAAGTGGTCACACAGGGCTTTTGCATCATTTCTTTCATCATTGGCAGGCCTGCCGGGATACCCAACGCTGAATGCGTGCAGCAAGCCGGGATATTTCTTAACGGCAAGTGCAGCAATAGCACTTGAATCCAACCCTCCACTCAAAGCGACGCCAACGGGAACCTCTGACCGCAAAATCAATTTGCTAATCGTGTCGAGTTCGTCCTTGATAAGAGGAATAGGGTCCCCTTCAATAGGAGGAGCATCCTCCATGCGCCAGTACGGTATTGTTTTCGATTGCCAGTTACGAATATCGATCGACAGGAAATTACCAGCTGGCAATTTGCTGACATGCTTCAAAGGTGTTTTGGGCTCGGGGACATATTGATAATGAAAATAATCATTCACCGCAGCAGGGTCAAGTTCGAAAGGCACCAATCCTGAACTGAGCAATGATTTCATTTCGGAACTAAAAAGCAGCAAATTTTTATCTGAGTACAAATATAAAGGCTTTTCTCCCATCCTATCCCGTGCGAGCATCAACCTGCCCGTGTTCGTGTCATAGAGCGCAAAGGCAAACATGCCGCGCAGATGATGCACGCAATTTTCGCCATATTCTTCATAGAGATGAAGGATAGGTTCACAATCGCTATTCGAAGCAAATCGGTGTCCCCGGTGCTTCAAGGCACTGGTCAGCTCCAGATAGTTATAGATTTCTCCATTTGCGATCAAAATCAATCTTTTGTCTTCGTTGTACAGAGGCTGCCAACCTCCGGTCAAATCAATGATGCTGAGGCGGCGCATCGCAAGCGAAACGGCCTTATCATTATATTCACCTTGGCCGTCAGGCCCGCGATGAATCAACGCCTTGCTCATCTTGGCAACAGCTTCACGCTGACCGGCGGTAATATTACTTTTCGATACAAGTCCTGCTATCCCGCACATGGAATATCCTTTAATACAGCATCCAATGCCTTCGTCAGAAGTTTAGATGAGTGATCTTCACAATACCTGGCGAATCCATATTTGTTATCTTTATAGCGTTGGCCGACAGCCTTGAATAAATCAAGCCACAAAAAAATACCCAGGCATTGAAACCTTTCTTGAAAGGAGCTGGTCTCTTAACGAACGCACTCTTAATTACATTGGATTGATCACCCGAAACTTCAATCCGCGACAAGAGTTTCAGTAGAGGTTCCGAATTCCGTGTCGCGATCGCCGGAAAAACATAAATTTGTCATGAAAGCGATTGTCAGTAATGCTAAATAATGTAAGATGACGCCCTTTCTCTATCGGATCCTTGAGCAAGATGTTCCTTTGCATATGATCCACGCAACGGTTTGGCCTGAAGTTTTGAATTATAGATAAAAAAAAATACCGTAGAATACTCCGATAATAGTTCGAAGGCGCTCAACTAAACCTATTATGGACAGTGTAGAATAATAGACTAATTTATTGAGAATAATTTATATGACATGTTTGCATTTCCTCGAAAAGCAAAAAGAATATTTAAATCACAGAGGTGATTAACCTCTAGATGCAGTTATTTACTATCGATAATAATTGTATGAGAATGTTTTATTATCTTTTCTGATGAATAAAATATCCATTTGCCACATCGCATTATCGTACTCTCTGAGCATCAAATCCACGATGTCGACCGGATAAAACCCTTTTTTATCCAAGTAACTGCATAATTCATAAAATCGCAAGCTGTCTCTTGTTAGTTGGAAAAGATAAGCTTCTATTATCAACAACTCCGTATTTTCCAGAATCGATGCACTGCCATCGAGAACCGGGATCTCAAAGCCGTGAAGATCGAGTTTGATCCCATAAGGAGGATGCAATTTTCTTTTGGCAACTTCACCGTCAACGGTTACGACCGGCACTTTGATACAATTCTTATCAAAAGGCGTTTCAGACGCCAAACCTCCGAAAAGATCCGACGCATCAAAATAAATTTCGCCGTACTGTTTTCCGGCTGCAGCCATCAAATATTCGCTATTTCGGAATTTACTTTGGAATTGTTCAAGAGCCTTTTCATGTGGTTTTTGCGCCTCAATCAGAAGATAGTACGCATTCGGGAAATATTTCAGGCAGATTTCCGACCATTGTCCGTTGGATGCACCGACATCTATTACGGTATTGATATTGAGTCCTCTTTCCTTACAGCGTAATAAAGCACCCTCCATCGTATGCATTTTTAATTTTGATAATGCTTCGTATAGAGCATGTTCTTGCTCTTTCAGTGTTGTATTCTTTACGATAGCGTATCCGTACTTCCCAAGCGATTTCTGCACAATATATTTTATAACATTTGACACCATTTTTACCGGGCCAACAGTTTTCTGAGATATCGTTTTTACTCGATCGACGGGTTCCTCAGTTGTTATCATTTTTACTGTATCGACTGGCTCCTTTTTAGGGATATTTACCAGTTCATTCCGGGGCACGTAATCCTTTTCCGTGAGAACCCATTTGCGTTCATAAAACGTTATGCATTTATACTTTGTTGTTGCCGCGTCTTTGTTGATATTTTGACGCATTTCATCAATAGCAGTTTTCATTTCTTTTGAAATGACTTCCATATTGGCAGATGCCCTGTTGCTATCATGTACTCTATAGCCGCTGATTACTCTATCGACATGCCAAAGATCGTCATACAAAAAAAATCTACACCATAATTCACCATCTACCATAAACTTGTACTGTTCATCGATATATCCGCCGGATTTCTGCCAGAGATTTCTCCGCCAGAAAACCGATTCTTGTTGTATCCACGCGTAATCACCGGATAAATAATCGTAAGCGTTTTTTTTTACTGCTTCCGTGTAATACAATACGCCCTCACTATCGAACCATGAGTTGTTTCCAACAATCCAGTTAACATTTTGAAATTGCGAGAAGATACTGGATACCACTTTAAAGGTCCAGGGATAATACTTGTCATCGCTGTTGATCCAAGCCATGATATCGCCGGTTGCGTGAAGAAAGCCTTTATTTAATGCATTTCCATGCCCCCTATCCTTCTCGCTAATCCAGTATTTCAAATATTTTTCATATTTTTTTATTATGTCAACTGAGCCGTCCGAGCTACCACCATCAATGATAATGTATTCTAGATTCGGATAATTCTGACTGATAACCGATATAATTGTCTCTTCGAGATATCTGGCCTGATTAAAAGAGGGCGTAACTATGGAGATTGTGGGCAGCGTGCTCATATCAATAGCTCCTACATATTGCTGATGTTATCTTTATAGAATATCGTATTATAAGTTTTTGCCCACATCCGGTACCCTTTCGTCATCAGCAAATTATGTACTGGAAATTCTCTTGCACGATTTATATCGAAATCCAATATTTCAACAAGCAATATCTGCGGCCGATATTTATCCCAATCATTCGACTCCAAAACCGGCATCTCAAAGCCTTCAACGTCAATGGACATAAGATCAATCGCATGATTGTTGGCATATTCATCCAAAACTGATGATAACCTTCTCGTTTTTATTGTTTTTTTGTCAATAAGCTTCTGACCGGACCGCACGTATTGTTCAGCAATCTCTCGATTGAACGTATTAAGCGCAGGTTCCTCAAACATGTAAAATATGCCTTCTGATTCGTCTTTGCCGATCGCTATTCCAAGGTTTATATCATTAGGGCGAATCGTTTCAAAAAGCCTTTTGACGTCCTGGTTCGGCTCGATATTGATACCTCTCCATCCAAGTTGATAAAAAAGAAATGTATTAGAAAAACGTTTGGGGTGGTGCGCGCCGATATCCACAAAAAAGCCTTCTTTTTTATTGGTGAAGATACGCGACAAAAGAACGTCTTCTCCCTCCTGAGAAAAAACAAGCCTGCCAACACTCATGTCGTCAGGAGCTATATTGGACTGCCTCGCTTGAACCACCATATTGAAGAATGACGACAAAGCATCATTCTCCGATAATAAAGCGTGTGAAGATCCCTTCGGAGACGAGTCTGCGTCTTGAAAAGCCTGATAAGAATTAAGAAGGATCGGGAAGGCATCCCTGTTTTTCAGGTAAAAATCGAGAAAGCGATTCAGTTCAGACGCATCAATTGCCGTCTCGTGGAGCAACGTGATCGTGTGGGAATCGAATCGCAAGCCAAAAAGCGTGGTTAAGGCGCGAATAGATAATTTACTTATCAGTTTATTCATTTTGTTGCCAATATCGCCATTTCAACGTTTTGATCATCAATAATCACATGCCCGCATTGCGTGCCTTGAGGCCCCGGTCTTACGATCTGAATGGGAAGTACATCGTGTATACGAGCATGCATAATCTGACCGTCCTGTGCACTGATCGCAAATATATAGTTTCCATTGCTGAGACCTGGTAGTTTTATGTCAAAACAAACTACTACTTCCTGGCCAGGTGACAGCGGACCGAGATTCCCATTGCATAAATCACTGTTCGTGTGAATTGAAGGTAGTCCATGGCGATCATAGAGTACGAATCCAAATTGAGGCTGTCGGATTGCTTTCCGTACCGTTACTTTCATATAAAGCAAGATATGTTCGGTCCCGCTAAAAACTGCTCGCTTAGCATAAGGATCTTTGCTGTAGAGAGCAATACTGTTGATGATGGCACCACCTTCTCCGATACAAGGCACCTTGCTTGCATCGTCCCACTCGACAGGCGCCGAAGTCCATTTCTTTTGCGTACTCGGAGTTAATGATTGTTCGGCATTTAATGTTTTTGCTTCGTTCTCTTCAGCATTGATTTGAAAATCGGCATCATACTGATGCGGAAGTTTGTCATACAACATATAATTCGTATAGTCTGTCGCTATGGATTGCGCATCTCCACTTTGAAAGAGTTCTCCATCCTTTAACCATATTGCTGTATCGCAGAAGACATTTACGGTAGAGGTGTCATGAGTAACCAATACGATTGTCTTTCCCTTATCTTTAAATTCTCTCATTTTCCTGAGGCACTTCTGCGCAAAACGCAGATCTCCAACCGCGAGAACCTCATCAGCGATCAATATATCGGGATTGATATTAACACCTACTGCAAACGATAATCGTGAATACATACCACTTGAATAGGTCTTCACTGGATGATAGATGAAATCACCGATATCGGCAAATTCGATGATGTCCTCCAGCATTCGATCGATTTCCCGGTTTGAGTAACCGAGAAGCTTGCTCGCGAAGCGTGCGTTCTCTATCCCTGACAACTCCAGATCGAATCCGACCCCCAACTGGAGCAGAGAAACATTCCCGTCAATGGTTACGGTGCCTTCGGAAGGTGTCAACTCTCCGGAAAGTATCTTTAATAAGGTCGATTTCCCGGCGCCGTTCCTGCCCACAATCCCGAGAAATTCTCCCTTCTTCACGCGAAAGGAGATATTCCTCAGAGCCGGGAAATCTGTATGGTAATTCTTCCTACCGAATGAAAAAGTTTCTTTCAGACGATCAGACGGTTTGTCATAAATCCTGAATACCTTGCCCAGCTTTTCTACCTGTAAAGCGAAATCCGACATTTATATAACGTCTCCAAAATGAGGGCGCAGTTTTTTATACGTAATCATGCCAGCCGCGAGCACAATAAGCGTAAAAGACCAGAAATAGATCCCGCCAGTCCGATCTGCCCAAAAAGGTTCGTTATAGAGAAAGCTTTTTCTATAGCCTTCAAGCAGGTAGGTAGCTGGGTTCAATTTTAGCAAGAATCTGTATTCCTCAGGATAGGTTTTGAGATCCCAGAAGATCGGAGACACCCAGAACCCGATTTGCAGCATAACACTCACCGCATTTCTCATATCGCTCACAAAGAGACTAACGGATGCTGTGATCCAGGACAAGCCAAGGAGAAGGACACAAGTCGCAAATAGATAATAAAGGGACTGAAACCAGTAGATCGACATTGGGATGTTGCTGGCAAACAGCAAAATGATGAGCAGAAGAAAAAAAACGCCGTGAACGATCAATGCTGACAGAATGCTGACAACTGGCATGATCGACATATTCAAATTTGGCCTGCGCAAAAGATAGGAGTATTTCTTGAATGTAAAGACCGATGTTGCAAAAGCGGTACTTAAGAACATCCACAGAATCATTGATGTCATGAGCCAAACAACATAAGGGTAGCCGACACCTGGCCTGAACTTTACTGCCTTGGTGAAAAAAAACCACATGACGAACATGTAAATGCACGGTTCAATAAAGACCCATACGATTCCCAGCACCGATCCGAAATAAGTGCTGCGAAAGTCCCGCACAGCAAGATTCAGGATAAGGTCTCTCTTGCCATATAATTCCCTCAGAAAGGACCGGATAATATTGAACAGTCTGGTAATCATATGCTTATGACCGCCCACCGTTCTCTAGGTACCATTGATAGCTTTTTCTGATCCCCACTTCCAGCTCAGTCTTCGGCTCCCATCCCAAGGCACGCATCCTCGAAATATCGAGCAGTTTCTTGGGCGTGCCGTCGGGCTTTGATCGGTCATATCTGATCTCACCTTTAAACCCGGCGATATTCCGTATTGTTTGAGCAAGGTCCTTTATTGTTATATCCTTCCCCGTGCCAATATTAACGAATTCACCGATATCCGCAGAGTGATACTTTTTCATGAGATACACACATGCGTCTGCGAGGTCGTCTACGTAAAGGAACTCCCGATATGGTTCGCCACTACCCCAGATCGTCACTGATCCTGAATCTGAGACTTTTGCTTCGTGGAACTTTCTGATAAGAGCGGGAAGGACATGCGACGTCTCAAGATCGAAATTATCGTTAGGGCCGTACAGATTCGTCGGCATGGCGGAGAGAAAATCCGTGCCGTACTGCTCATTGAAGTAGCGGCAGAGCTTAATCGCAGCTATTTTGGCGATAGCGTAGGGTTCGTTCGTCGGTTCGAGCAGTCCTGTAAGCAGGTGCTCTTCCTTCATTGGCTGGGGAGATAATTTTGGATAGATGCATGATGATCCGAGATTCAACAGTTTTTTAACCTTGAATTTGTACGCAGCATGGATCACATTCGACGCGATCACAATGTTGTCATAGATAAACTCTGCCTTATATGTGTTATTGGCCATAATCCCGCCAACCTTTGCGGCTGCAAGGAAGATAAAGTCAGGGCGCTCCCGCTCGACGAAACCCTCGACGTCTTGCTGACGCCGAAGATCGAGCTCCTTGCTCGTCCTGAGCAGAAGGTTCGTGAATCCCTCCTGCCGAAGCTTTCGCTCAAGTGCTGAACCGACGAGGCCGCGGTGGCCGGCAATATAGATTTTTGCTTTCTTATCCATGAACTCGTTTCTCTGCTTCAGCTTCTTTCAGGTCGGCGTCAACCATCATGTTGACAAGCCCTTCGAAGGTTACTTTGGGGCTCCAATTTAACTTCTGCCTGGCCTTTGTAGGGTCTCCCAGCAGAAGATC
>Ga0210377_10000544_pt1 | contig 36284 bp, 35 predicted proteins | sample PLM4_65_b1redo_FD_155480 | JGI IMG/M metagenome (GOLD analysis project Ga0210377, IMG submission 155480) | Groundwater sediment microbial communities from an aquifer in East River, Colorado, USA - PLM4_65_b1 redo | ecosystem: Environmental > Terrestrial > Soil > Riparian zone | place: USA: East... | reverse complement strand
TGCGTGCTTACGTACGACCGCAATCCCCCGGGAATGCCTCGTACCTCCAGGAACCTCCCAGTACGCTCCGCGCGCAAGGCCTCCTTCCGCCTTGCATCTGGCCACTCCTGAACAGGCTCCAACACCCCAATACTCGGACACACTCCTAGTCCGTCCTCTCGTTCCTCCCTCTGTCGTCGGTTGGGTGTAGTCGAGCAATCTATACAATCAACACAATATTTTGTGCTTTTTCCTTGACTTTCAGTTGACGGCGTGCTAATGCAATACACCTGTGCCATAAGTATTTGAAACTACATGTTTCAAAGAGGGTGCTACTCATGTTCATCGGAGGGGTTGATGGCAGAAAGGAGGATCAGGTTTGACAGTAGTTAGCCGGTTAGATGTTGAAGAAGGGCACTCGGCTTAGGGGTTCGATCTTACGGTCCACCGTTCGGGCCGTTCACACCAAGGAGGCCGGGCTATGCGTGTGATTGCGATCGTCAACCAGAAGGGTGGATGCGGGAAAACGACCACGGCCATCAACCTCGCGGCGTGTTTGGCCGCGCAATCGCGCAAGGTCTTGCTCATCGATCTGGATCCACAAGCGCACGCGACCTTGGGGTTGAGCGTGAAGCCCGAAGAGGCCGAGCGGGGGATGTATGAGGTCCTCAGCGGCGAGGCCACGCTCGACGAGGTGATCGCCCAGATCCTCCCCCATCTTGCCCTCGCGCCCTCCAACATCGCCCTGAGCGCGATCGAGCAATTTCTCTCCGGCACCCCGGAACGCGAGCGCCAGTTGGCGAGCCGCCTGGCCGCGCTCCAGGAGCCGTTCGATTATGTGTTGATTGATTGTCCTCCCAGCGTGGGGCTCTTGACGTTCAACGCCCTGATCGCCTGCCAGGAAGCCATTGTCCCCGTGGAGACGAGCTTCTTCTCCCTCCAGGGCGTGGTGAAGCTGTCGGAAACCATTAAGCTCATCGGCGAGAAGATCGGTCACGAGATCACCGTGCGGATTTTGCCGACGAAGTTCGATCGGCGCGCGGGCTACGCGAAAGACATCCTGCTCAAAGTGCGCGAGCGATTCGGCGAGATCACGCTGGCCAGCACCATCAACCTCAGTGATAAGCTCCGCGAGGCCGCGAGCCTCGGCCTGCCGATCACCGAGTACGCCCCGGATTCCACCGGCTTTAAAGACTACATGGCGCTGGCGCGCGAGGTGATCGCGGCGGAGACGGCGCGTGACCGCGATCGAGACGCGTCGACCGGCGTGGGACCGCAATCCCGGTCGGGTGTGCTGTTCGCCATCCGGGCGCCAGGTGCCCACGATGTGAAGCTGGCCGGCGATTTCAACGGCTGGATTCCCGATCGGGATGTCTTGAGCCTGAAGGAGGAGGGTGGGCTCTGGAAGAAGTTCGTGTTTCTTGGACCGGGCAGTTACCAGTATAAATTCGTCGTGGACGACGAGTGGCGCGTGGACCCGAACAACACCCTGACGGCGCAAGACAGCCTGGGCGGCCAGAGCTCGGTGGTGGTCGTCGAGGGACTCACGGTGGCGTTCGTGAAGGATCACTCGGTGGCGGCCCCCGCGCAGTCCGGCGTGGGATCGCGGGTGGTTCCGGCGTAACCTCGTCGGATCCGGTTCGCCGGAGGAGTCGCGCGGCCCGCCGTTGACAAGGGTCCGTCGCCGGGGTAAGTTAAGCGTCGGACGCATCGGTGGTCGCGATTCAACCCAAAACAGCGGTTGTCTTTTCTGGCGGGGGAGCGCGAGGCGCATACAACGCCGGCGTTGCCCTGGCGTTCGCCCGCCACGGTCTCCACCATGAAATTGTCTGCGGAACGTCGGTGGGCGCGCTCATCGCCGCGATGGTGGTCGCGGGGGATGAAGAGCGTCTCGGCCGGATCTGGAGGGAGCTGACCCCCGCCCACGTCTACGGGCTCAAATCCCGCGTCCAGTTTTTCCTCTCGTTCATCAGGCCGTATCGGTATCCCGCATACAGTTCCGAGCCGTTGGCCCGCCTGATCCGCGAGAACGTCGATCTGGAGAAGATCAGGAAGAGCTCCCAGAAGCTGATCGTCACCTGTTACAACCAGTCGTTGCACCGGGTCGAGCGGTTCGACAACGACTTCCCCGATCTGCACCGGGCGTTATTGGCCAGCGCCTCGATCCCGCTGGTGTTTCCACCCATCGTCATGAATGGGCACGAGTACGTGGACCTCGGGTCGACCGTGTGGCCGCTCAAGCCCGCGATCTCTGCGGGTGCCGAGCGGATCTACGCGGTGCTGTGCGACCATCCCGACGACCATCGGCGGGCTGCTCGGAACAACCTGGAATGGGCGATTCAGGTGATGAATTTGGCGCAGCGCTCTAATATGCTGGTTGACATCGAGCTCGCGCGGCGCATCAATCTCACGGCCATCGGCAGTAGCTACAAATTCGTCGACCTGACGGTGATCCAGCCGTCCAAGACGCTGGGGCTCGGCTTCATGGATTTCCACAAGAAGCTCCAAATCAACCGCGCGTTCGAGTTAGGATTCGAAGACGGCACCGCGATTCTGGCGCAGACGGTGGCTGACACGCCGTCCTCGACCCTGCAAGGCGAGTTCTGCCCGTACATCTGAACACGCCGCGTTCTCGGTCATCCGCAGTCGGGGTCTTTACACCACGTCCCACTCTGGTTTAGAGTGAGCCATGGAAGCCCTCGGGTCGGCCGTCGTGCGCGGCGCCCTCGGCGCCTCGCGCGCGGCGTGGTGGGGGCTGGGTGTGGCTCTGGCCGTGGGGCTTTCGGCCTGCGGCGGCGCATGGGAGGGATATTCCTCGAACGGCGCGTCGCTCCAGTTGACGTTCGTGGGGTTGAAGCAATACGCAAACCCGCCGTATCCCGTTCCTGGATCCGAGGACCTTCCGGCCCGACAGGTCACGGTGGATGTGACGCTCATCTTTCTTGCCCCCGAAAAACCCGAGACACTCACGCTGGGGTTCACCGGTTCCGGCGGGACCAGTGAAAACCGGATCGACCTGACGGTGACCCGCCTTGCCGACAGCACGGGTGGACGCCAGACCTTTCGCACGCTGATCACGATCCCCAACCTGGGCGTGCTGCCATTCAACGCGGTGCTGATCGATCGCGCCGGGGCGTCGTCCGCAACGGTATCGGGGTGGTTCACGATCTCGGACTCCCTCACCGTCACACAGTCCGGTCAATCCAACCAGTCAAACGAGATCACCACGCAGCAGGGGCCGTAGGGCGCGTCTTCTGGTGCGGATCGCCGGGACCTGTGAAGAGGGCCCGAGGGTGTGGTACACTACGCCGCCGTGCCCGGGGACGGTGAGCGTGAAGCCCCGTGTCCGGAGCGGTTCCCGCGCAGTGTCGTGAGCGGAGTCGGATCATGCTGGCAAAGGTCGTGAGCAGCGCCGTGTACGGCCTCGATGGATACCTCGTGGATGTCGAGGTCGATATCTCGCAAGGTCTGCCGATGTTCTCGGTGGTCGGCCTTCCCGATCTCGCCGTGAAGGAGAGCCGGGACCGCGTGCGGGGGGCGATGAAGAACACCGGCCTGAATTTCCCGATCAAAAAGATCACGGTCAACCTCGCTCCGGCCGATGTGAAGAAGGAGGGGTCGGCATTTGATCTCCCCATGGCGATCGGCATTCTGGTCGCCGAGGGCGGCTTGGCCCCGGAGCGCGTCGCGCCATACGCCGTCGTGGGCGAACTATCGTTGGATGGGCGAGTCCGGCCCGTCCGCGGCGCGCTGCCCATGGCGCTTGCCGCCAAGAAGCACGGGATGCGGGGCCTGATCCTGCCGCGGGAGAACGCCCGCGAGGCCGCGATCGTCGAGGGATTGTCGGTCGTCGGCGTCGACACGCTGCCGCAGGTGATCGAGTTTCTCGACGGCAGGCTCTTGCTGGCGCCGACGGATGCGCCACGCGAGCCGACCGCGCGGTCCGGTCACGGCGCCGACGATTTCGGCGACGTGAAGGGACAAGAACACGCCAAGCGGGCGCTGGAAGTTGCCGCGGCGGGGGGGCACAACGTGCTGTTGATCGGGCCGCCGGGGTCGGGCAAGACGATGCTCGCGCGCGGCATGGCCACGATCCTTCCCCGGATGAGCCTGGAAGAAGCGCTGGAAAGCACCAAGATCCACAGCGTGATGGGGTTGCTCTCGCCGGAGACGCCCCTGTTGTCGGAGCGACCGTTTCAGGCGCCGCACCACACCATTTCCGATGCGGGCCTGATCGGCGGCGGGCAGATCCCCAGGCCGGGCGAGGTCAGCTTGGCCCACCATGGGGTCCTCTTCCTCGACGAATTGCCGGAGTTCAAGCGTAACGTCCTCGAGGTGCTCCGGCAACCCTTGGAGCTGGGCCGGGTGACGATCGCGCGGTCCTCCGCGTCGGTCACGTATCCGGCGCAGTTCATGTTGATCTCGGCGATGAATCCGTGTCCGTGCGGCTATTTCACCGATCGCACGCGTCAGTGCGTGTGCACCCCGACCCAGATTCAGCGGTACCGCTCCCGGGTGTCGGGGCCCCTGCTCGATCGCATCGACATCCACCTCGAGGTCCCGGCGGTGCCCTTCAAGGATCTCGCGCAGGAGCGCGCGCCGGAGGATTCGACGACCGTGCGGGAGCGGGTCGCGACGGCGCGAGCGCGCCAGCACGACCGCTATAAAACCGAGGGGCTGTTCTGCAACGCTCAGCTGCGTCCCCGCCAACTCAAGCGTCATTGCGAGATCGGCGACGATTCCCGACGGCTGATCGAGCTCGCGATGACCCGACTGGGCTTGTCGGCTCGCGCCTATCACCGGATTTTGAAGGTGGCCCGGACCATCGCCGATCTCGACGCCCAGGACCGTCTCTCCCCGGCCCACGTGTCGGAGGCGATCCAGTATCGGAGTCTCGACCGAAGGGTGGTACATTGAGCCACGGGATCGGCGTCTTAGAACCGGCGATCCCGCGCGGCGGCCGAGTGCGGATGGGGAGGGTCGCCAAGTGACGCGCGAGCAGTGGCGCGAGCGCTGGCGCCGCCTCGCGCCCTGGTTGATGGCCGGCGCCGCGGTGGGGGGCACGGTGCTCATCGTCGGCGGCACGGCGGTGTGGCTCCTGTCGAGGAACCTGCCGGACATTGCGGCGCTGCGTTCCTATCAACCGAGCCTGGTCACGCGCGTCTATTCCGACGACAACCGCCAGATCGGCCAGTTCTTCGTCGAGAGGCGGGTCCTGACGCCGCTGTCCAAAATTCCGCCTCGACTGATCCAGGCCGTGATCGCGGTCGAGGACTCCCGCTTTTACCGCCACGAAGGCCTCGATCCGATTCGAATCGCCAAGGCGCTGTTCGTCGACCTCATCTCGCTGGAGATGCGTGAGGGGGCGAGCACGATCACGCAGCAACTCGCGCGGTCCCTGTTTCTCACCCAGGAGAAGAGCCTCAAGCGCAAGGCCAAGGAGATCCTGCTGGCCCTGAAGATCGAGGGCGTGTTGTCGAAAGACGAAATCCTCGAGATGTATCTGAACCAGATCTATTTCGGCCATGGAGCCTACGGGGTCCAGGCCGCGGCGAAGACGTATTTCTCCAAGGACGTGGCCGACCTGACGTTGGCCGAGATGGCCTTCGTGGCGGGCCTGCCCAAGGCGCCCGGCAATTATTCGCCGTACTTTTATCCCGAGCGCGCGAAGGGGCGGCAGGGGGTGGTGCTGCGCCGGATGCTGGACGAAAAGTTCGTGACGGAGCCCGAGTTTCGCCAGGCGTACCAGGAAGACCTGTTTTTCGCGAAGTTCCAGCCCCAGGAGGAGATCGCACCGTACTTCCTCGAGTCGCTGCGCCAGCAGTTGACGGCGACGTACGGGGAAGAATTGGTCTACAAGGGCGGGTTGAACGTCTACACCACCCTCAACATCGACATGCAGAAAGCCGCGGTCGAGGCGGTGCGCGACGGACTGCGCGCGATCGATAAACGACAGGGATACCGCGGTCCGCTCGGGCAGGGGCCGGTGGATGCGGAGTCCCGCGGGCCGGGGGCGCCCGCGCGGTTCACCCCGACGTTCCAGGTCGGCGACATCCTGGAGGGGACGGTGGTCAAGGTCGCCGCGCAGCAGGCGACGGTCTCGGTCGACGGGACCACGGGCGTTTTGGCGCTCGAGGACGCGGCGTGGGCCCGCAAGCGCCTTCGCCCGCCCGAGTTCACGACCTCCGACATCCGGCCCACGGCCGTGCTGCCGGAGTTGCTGGCGGTCGACGATCGCGTCCTGGTCAGGATCACGCGGCGCGAGCCGAACGGCGTGCCAGCGCTCGCGCTGGAGCAGGAGCCGGTCGTGGAAGGGGCGCTGATCGCCTTGGACCCGAAGACCGGGGCGATCAAGTCGATGGTGGGAGGGTATGATTTCAAGCGGAGCGAATTCAACCGCGCGCTGTCGGCCCGGCGCCAGCCGGGCTCGGCGTTTAAGCCGATCATCTACGCCGCCGCCATCGATCGGGGGCTGACGCCGTCCACGATCCTGGTGGACTCTCCCGTCATCTTCGACGACCCGGTGCTCCAAAAAATCTGGAAGCCGACGAACTACGAGGATCGCTTCTACGGCCCGATCACGATGCGGGAGGCGCTGGCGTTTTCGCGCAACGTGGCCACCGTCAAATTGTTGGAACAGATCGGCGTCTCGGCGGCGATCGACTTTGCGCGCCGGATCGGCATCGCCAGCCCGCTGGCCAACGACCTGTCGCTGGCGTTGGGGTCCTCCGGCGTCGGACTGCTGGAATTGACCTCGGCGCTCGCCGTCTTCGCGGCCGAAGGACAGCGGGTCGAGCCGGTGGGCCTGCGGTCGGTCACGGATCACGGCGGGACGGTGCTCGCCCATTACGAGCCGAGCCCCGCACCCGTCATCTCGCGGGAAACGGCGTACGTCATCACCAACATGCTGGAGGAGGTCGTCCAGTCAGGAACCGGCGTGCGGGCGAAAGCGCTGGGACGTCCCATCGCGGGGAAGACCGGCACGACGAACGAGTTCGCCGACGCCTGGTTCGTCGGCTACGCGCCCAATCTGGCGGCGGGGGTGTGGGTCGGGTTCGACGATCGGCGATCGCTGGGGGACCGCGAGGCGGGCGCGTCCGTCGCTCTTCCGATCTGGGTGGCCTACATGAAGACGGCGCTGTCGCAGCTCCCCGTGCAGGCTTTTCCGATTCCGAATGACATCGTGTTCGTGAAGGTCGATCCGAAAACCGGCCAACGGGCCGTGCCCGGAGGGCCGTCATCGGTGGAAATTTTTATTCGGAATACGGAGCCGACGACCGTGACCCAGCCCCCTGCCAGTGTGCGCCGTTTCCACCAGATCGACCGCGGCGCCTAGGAACCTGTCCATGAACGGCCATCTCGGGAAGCAGCATTCGTCCGTCACGCTAGAGCGGCGTTGTCAGTCGGCCTTGCGTGCTCACGTACGAACCAGTACGCTCCGCGCGCAAGGCCTCCTTCCGCCTTGCATCTGGCCGCTCCTGAACAGGTTCCAACACCTGATTGCAGAGCGACCGCAGGGGACCTGGTCGCCGGCGCGGTATTTTTCGAAATATGCTTCGGAGTTTTGACAAAGCCGCTGCGACTCTGTAGAATACAGCCGCTTTTCGACCCGTGGAGGGGCGCGGGCCGACGACAGCGCCAGGCCCCCCCCGGCCAGTGATGTGCGATCATGACCTCCGCGCCGACGGCGCGGAGGCAAGAAGCGCCTGTAGCTCAGCGGATAGAGCAATGGCCTCCGGAGCCATGTGTCGGGGGTTCAATTCCCTCCAGGCGCGCCATGTGCCATGTATGGATGAAGAGCTTTTGTGTGGGCCGTTAGCTCAGCTGGTAGAGCAGCTGACTCTTAATCAGCGGGTCGTAGGTTCGATCCCTACACGGCTCACCATTTTTTGTTGAGCGTTCGCGAGAGTGGCGGAATTGGCAGACGCGCCAGACTTAGGATCTGGTGGGTCACCCCGTGGGGGTTCAAATCCCCCCTCTCGCACGCGTGCTTCATCCCACCGTCGGGCATCGAGCTCGCTCAGTACGACAACGAATCAGGAGAACATGAAGGTCACGGTTGAAACAATCTCGCCGGTCAAGCGCGCCCTGGTGGTCGAGGTCGAGGCGGATGTGGTGGGGAAAGAATTCGCGTCAGCCTACGCGGAGCTGAGCCGAAACGTGAAGATCGCCGGCTTCCGCCAGGGGAAGGCGCCCCTCCCCCTGTTGGAGAAGCGGTACCACCAGGAGATCGTCGACGATGTGGTGCGGCGACTGGTGCCCCACTTCTATGAAGAGGCGGTCAAGGAGGCGGGGTTGGCTCCCGTGCAGCTCCCCACGATCGACCAGTTGACGATCGGCAAGGCCGCGCCGTTGTCATTCCGCGCGACGGTCGAGGTGCGCCCGCCCGTGGCGCTCCAACCCTACCAGGACCTCCCCGTCGTGAGGCGTCCGGTCGTCGTCACCGACGCCGACGTCACGGCCGCGGTCAATGCGCTCAGACAGCGTCACGCCCAGCTCGAGGTCTGCGCAGACGACCACGCCGTGGCCGAGGGTGATTACGCCGTGATCGATTTTGAGGGCACGGTTGACGGTCAGCCGCTCGCCGACAGCGGCGCCAAGGGCTATCTCGTCCATGTTGGCGGGCACGCGATCCTGCAGGAGCTCGAAACGGCGATGATCGGGCGGCGAAAAGGGGAACGGTTCGAGACCAGCGTGTCGTTCCCCCACGATCACCACGCGGCGCGCTTTGCCGGACGCCTTGTGGTCTTTCACGTTGCGGTCATCGACGTCAAACGCCAGGTGTTGCCCCCCCTGGACGACGAGTTTGCGAAGGATCTGGGCGCGGACACCCTCGACGCGTTGGGGGCGAAGATCCGCGTCGAGCTGGAGCGCCGCAGGCGGGATGAGCAGCAGGCCGAGGAGAAGCGGGCGTTGCTCACGGTGTTGTTGGACCGCCATCAGGTCGAGCTGCCGCCGAGCCTGGTTCGCCGCGAAGCGGACCTGGTTCGGGAGCGGATCGCGCGCCACCTCGAGGCCGCCGGTGCGACGCCCGGCGGGCCGGGGATTGAGCCCGAGGCGCTGGATCGGGAGGCCGTGAGCGCGGCCGAGGAGCGGGTCAAGGGGGACCTGTTGCTGGAGGCGATTGCCGAGCGCGAGGGCCTCACGGTGGGTCAGGAGGAGATCGATCGGGAGGTCGAACGCCTGGCGAAGGAGGCCCGATCGAACGTTCAGGAGGTGCGCAGACTCCTGGCCGGAGAAAGCGGGGCCTTTACGGGGCTCCGCGCCACCTTGCTGCGCGAAAAAACGCTGGATTGGCTCCACATGAGGGCGAAGTTTAGGGAAGAAGAGGGCGCTGCCGGCGGTCAAGAGCCTAGGTAAAACGCGACCTGCCGCCGGCGGACGGTGGGTTGCCAGGGAGGATGAGTGCATGTTGGTACCAATGGTCATCGAGCAGACCAGCCGGGGCGAGCGGGCCTACGATATCTATTCTCGGCTGTTGAAAGACCGGATCATCATCATCGGTACGCCAATCGACGACAACTCGGCGAATCTGATCATCGCCCAACTCCTCTTCCTTGAAGCCGAAGACCCCGAGAAGGACATCAGCGTCTACGTCAACAGCCCGGGGGGCCTGGTGACGTCCGGCCTCGCCATCTACGATACGATGCAGTACATCCGGTCGGACGTGTCCACGATCTGCATCGGCCAGGCGTCGAGCATGGGCGCGGTCCTGCTCTCGGCCGGCGCGCGGGGCAAGCGCTTCGCGCTCCCGAACGCGCGGATCATGATCCACCAACCCCTCGGCGGATTTCAGGGGCAGGCGACCGACATCGGGATTCACGCGAAGGAAATTCTCAAAACGCGGGAGCACTTGAATCACGTGCTGGCCAAGCACACCGGCCAGTCGCTGGAGCGGATCAGGATGGATACCGAACGGGATTTCTTCCTGTCCAGCGAGGAAGCCCGGGAGTACGGCTTGATCGACGCCATTTTGGAACGGGTTCCGGTCGCGGTAAAGGCATAGGGGCGGAGGGCACGGTGGACGACAAGCGCAGACCTGATCGGGTGGACACGTTGCGGTGCTCGTTTTGCGGCAAGAACCGCGACGAGGTGCGAAAGCTGATCGCCGGTCCGACCGTCTACATCTGCGACGAGTGTATCGACCTCTGCAACGACATCATCGCGGAGGAAGGCGACGAGGACAAGGACCTCGTCTCGTCCCCCCTGCCGAAACCGGCCGAGATCAAGCGTATTCTGGACCAATACGTGGTGGGCCAGGAGCGCGCCAAAAAGGTCCTGGCGGTGGCGGTGAACAACCATTACAAGCGGATCAACGCCGGAACGAGTCACGACGTCGAGCTGCAGAAAGGCAACATCCTGCTGGTTGGCCCCACCGGCACCGGGAAGACGCTGCTCGCGCAGACGATGGCGCGAATCCTGGACGTCCCGTTCACCATCGCCGACGCGACCACGCTGACCGAGGCGGGGTACGTCGGGGAGGACGTCGAGAACATCATCCTCAAGCTCCTGCAGGCGGCGGACTACGACGTCGAGAAGGCCGAGCGCGGGATCGTCTACATCGACGAGATCGACAAGATCAGCCGCAAGAGCGATTCCCCGTCGATCACCAGGGACGTCTCGGGTGAAGGGGTGCAGCAGGCCTTGCTGAAGCTGATCGAAGGCACCGTGGCCAATGTCCCGCCCCAGGGCGGCCGCAAGCATCCGCACCAGGAATTCATCCAGGTGGACACCAGCCAGATTCTCTTCATCTGCGGCGGCGCCTTCGTGGGGCTCGACATGCTGATCGCGCAGCGCCTCCAAACCCGCGCGATGGGGTTCGGCGCGGACGTGAAGAGTCGGAGTGAGCGGCGGCTCGGCGACATCCTGGGACAGATGCAGCCGGAGGATCTCTTAAAATTCGGACTGATCCCCGAGTTCGTGGGCCGGCTCCCGGTACAGGCGACGCTGCAGGACCTGGATGAGCACGCGCTGGTGCGCATCCTGACCGAACCCAAGAACGCGCTCATCAAGCAGTACGAGAAGCTGTTCTCGTTCGAGAAGGTCAAGCTGAAGTTCACCACTGGGGCGCTCGTCGAGGTTGCCAAACGCGCGTTCGCCCAGAAGACCGGCGCGCGCGGCCTCCGCGCGATCCTCGAGAGTGTGATGCTGGAGTTGATGTACGAAATTCCCTCGACGAAGAACGTCAAGGAATGTGTCATTACCGAGGAAGTGATTCAGAACACCGGTATGCCGATCCTCGTGTACGACCACCAGGACAAGGGCGTCAAGTCGGCTTAGGAGCCTGTCCAGGAATGGCCATCGGCTGCGTTGTCAGTCGGCCTTGCGTGCTCACGTACGACCGGAATCCCCCGGGAATGCCTCGTACCTCCAGGAGTCTCCCAGTATGCTCCGCGCGCAAGGCCTCCTTCCGCCTTGCATCTGACCATCCCTGAACAGGCTCCATCACTCGAATACTCAGACAGGTTTCTAGACCCGCCCGAGCCTTCCTAAACCAAACGAAGGAAACGCGGACTACGTGCCGGACGTGAAGCCGGCGATCACGTCGCGGCTCCGGCCCGACCCGTGGCAGATGACGCACGCCTGGTAGACGGCGCCGGGCTCGGACGACACGAGGACGTAGGTGTGGTGGCGATCCGACCACTGGAGGGTCTGATACCCCGCGACGTCTGCGGGGTGAAACAGGATGTTCTTGAAGGCGATCGCGTTCCGGCCGGAGACGCGGACTTCCTGCGGCGGGGTCATCAGGAGCGAGACGGTCTGCCGATCGCCGAGGCGGTACACGAGGTGAGCGGCCCGGCGGTCGCCGTCCTCGACGATGCGCCCCCCGATCAAGCGGAAGTCGGCGACGGGCTCGGTCGGGAGCTGGAGCTTGAAGTGGAGGCGCTCTTCGAGCCGCGCGGCCACCACGGCGACGTCGCCGCCCGTCACCTCGAGCGAGTCGGGGTGGTCCAGGTACGCCCGGTGCTGCGCCACGGCGTGCGTGACCAGGCCGGGCACGGCGGGGGTGAAGACGCCGACGAGCACGATGACGAGAGCCGCCGCGGCGGCCACCGCCCCTGCGCCGGCCGCGATGCGGGTGGGCCGCCAACGGAGCCGCTGGAGCCGTGGCCGTCGGCTCTCGCGCGACAGCGCAGCCGTGACGCACCGGCGCGCGAACTCGGGCGCCGGGGGTGGTGCGACGTTTTGTCGCACGAGGTCCTGGAACGCCTGCTCCGCCGAGAACATCTCACTGCAGTACGGGCACTCCCGGAGATGGGTCTGAATCCGCACCGATTCCTTGACGTCCAGTTCCCGGTCCAAGTACGGGTGGAGGAGCTTGATGACCGTCGAGCAATCGTACATTAGTAGACGCGCTCCGTGCGCGCGTGATCCGCACGCGGTGAGGGCGGAGCGCCCACCCAGTAGTCCTTGAGCGACTTTTTCAGGAGCTGCCGTCCCCGCGACAGCCGGGACATCACCGTGCCCAGCGGACAGCCCATGATCTCAGCAATCTCCTTGTAGTCGAAGCCCTCGACGTCTTTCAACAGGACGGCGAGGCGCAGCTTTTCTGGCAGCTCGGCCATCGCCCAGTCGAAATCCTGCCGGAACAACCCCTTTTCGTGGCGTCCGCTCGCCGCCACCAGGAGGTCCCGCGGCGACTCGTAGGGAGCGTCGTCGTCGATCTCGAGCGAGGTGAGCGAGACCTCGCGCGCGCGCTGATGATAGCGATTGATGAACAGATTCTTGGTGAGCGTGAACAGCCAGGCCTTGTAGTGGGTGATCGGTTGGTACCGATGGTAAAACCGATACGCCCGGAGGTACGCGTCCTGGACGAGGTCGTGGGCGTCGTCGCTGTTGCCCGTCAGCACCAGGGCGAACCCGTAGAGGGAATCGAGGTACGGGAGCGTCAGCTCCTCGAACTCGATCTTTCGAGGCTCTTCCCGACCTAAGAATTCCAGCATCGCAAGCCTCCTGGCTGGTTCGGCGGACGTCATGTCCGCCGCGCGACCTACCGCTCGCTCCGATCGCGCAACGGACTCTGCGTGTGCGCAGCGAGCGCCGTGTGCTCGATCGTCACCCCGATTTGCGCGCCGACCGACGCGAGCAACTTTTCCTCGCGGGAGGTCAGTGCCCGGATGTCGCGATATAGCAGGAACAGGATGCCCAGGACGTGATCGCGGGATGTGAGCGGGATGCCCGCGAGCGAGATGAACCCGGGATCGCTATGCCGCAACTGGTCAAGGCGGCCGTCCACCGCGAGATTCTCCGTCGTCCACAACTCGCCGCTCTCGCGAACGGTGCGGCTGATGTGGTGAATCAGCTCGATCAAGCTGCTCATCTGTCCCGGTGAGAGGACCGGCAGCTTCGTGGCCGTGATCGGCGACGACCCTTGGGGCGGATCCACCATCCAAATTATACCCCCATCCGCTTCCATGACGTCAAGCATTTTGTTGAGCGTGTCGTCCAGCAGGTCCTTGAGGGGCAGCGCCTGATTCAGCGTGGCGGCGATCGAGTAGAGGATAAAGAGCTCCTTGTTCTGGTGCTCGAGCTTCCAGCTCTTTTCCTTTACGTTTTCCTCGAGCCCGATGTAGAAGAGCTTGAGCTTGTGCGCCATCTTGTTGAACTGGTTCGCCAGGTCCTCGATTTCGTCGCCGGTCGCGATCTCGATGCGGTGGTTCAGGTTGCCCAGGCCGATCAACTCGGCGCCGGTCTTGAGCGCCTGGATCGGGCGGACGATGCGGCGGGCGATCAACAGCCCCAGGAGCGAGACGATCAGCGTGCCCGCCGCGCCCGCCACGGCAGTCCACCGCAAGAGCGTGTAGACCGGCGCGTAGCTTTCGCGCGGGTCCTGGCTCGTGACCACAAACCAGCGCCGGCCCCCGAAATTCTCGCCCCCCAGCGTGTGGGTGATGGAAACCGGCGCGTGGCCGTTGAGCGATTCCCGGCGGGGAAAGTGGACGTCCGCGGTGGTCGCCGACCAGCCCTTTTCGTTGCGCGTGACCGCCGCGATCTGCTCCGGGGCGAGGGTGTGATCCTTCGCCGGCGACGCGGGGCAGAACACCACGTCGCCGCGGTCCGTGACGATCATCGTGTGGTCGGTGCGGCCGATCTTGGCCGATGTGACGCCCCGCAGAAAGGTGTCCGCGTGGTGCACCATGCCGAGCACGCCGACGGTTCGCTTGTCTTTGACGATCGGGGTGGCCACGATAATCACGTCGATTCCGAGATCGGGGTCCGATTCGACGCCGCTGACGAAGAGACGGCCCTGCCCGCCGTGGTAGGCCTGGATCCACCATCCGGTCTCGCCGTAGGCGTACCGCGTCGGCCGGCCAACGGCCGCCACGAGCGCGCCGTACGCGTTGGTGACGACGATGGCTCGGTAGAGGCTGGGATCGGGGGTCTGCGCCGCGAAGTCCTGAAGGTATGCGGTGGCGCGGTTGCCCTGGATTTCGAGGAAGTAGGCGTCGACGCCCTGCGCGCGCCGCCACCGCTCGTCGATCTCGGCGATCCGGCGATGGACCTCCTCGGGCGGGTCGCTGCCGTAAAACGCGTTTGATTCCTCGACGACCGACAGCAGCGACTGCGCCGACGCCAGCAGGCGCGCCTCCTCGACGTGGTGCCCGATCAGCGTGTCGATGCTGGCGCTGGTGGTGGAGGCCAGCTCCTGAAAGCTGCGGCCGATCGCCTCCTTGAGCGTCGAGGTGCCGATGAAATAGATGAACCCCAGCGTGACGGCGCCCGAGACCAGGCCGGCGATCAGGATGAAGAGCCCCAGGCGCGTCTTGAGGCGCGGCCGCCAGAGGCGACGGCGGGCGGGGGGCCGACCCGTCGCGGCGTCTCCCCGCGGGCGTCGCCAGGCGGCGAGGGGGTTCATGGCAGGCGGTCAACCCCTTGCTTCATCGATCGCTCGCTGAAGAAGCCGTCCTGCAACCCCACGTCGGTCTTGATGTCGTTGATGCTCAAGAAGGTTTCGGTTCCGGTCTGGGCGTTGTTGATGACGACCTTTTCCCACACCCACGCGTCCTTGATCGGTTTCCACGTCGTGTATTGGGTCTTCAGCAGCTTGCCGCGCGGATCGTAGTAGTCGATCCGCTCTTTGAGGAAGGTGTCCTTCGTGATCCACTTCACGAGCTTGCCGTAGGGATAGGACGGCGCGGCCTTCTTCGGCGTGCTCTCGATCATGTAGTAGCTGCGGTTGCCGACGACCTCCTCGCCGATGAGCTTGTGGGTGTCCCGCTCCACCGGACGCGACACCATGTCCCCGGGCTGGAGGTCGGAGCTGGCGATGCCGGTATCTTCGACCGTGTTGCGGATCTTGTTCACCTTGTTGAGGATCGGAATGTAAAGCCAGCGATCGGCCGGCTTGCCGCTCCGCGGGTCGTAGGCCCAGAGCATGAACGAGCTGCCCTTGGCGTCCGGCGGGTACTCGTTGAAGACGATCACTTTGAAGTCCAGGCCGCTCTCCCCGCGATAATTCTTCCAGTAGCGCCGCAGGACCGATTTGCGCTCCGAACCGCCGGATTCCTTGATGGTGAACGTCAATTTGGCCTTCTGGTCCTTGCCGGGATAGACGTCCTCGGACTTCTGGACGATGTCGTCTGCCAGGAGGGAGGCCCCGGACTGCGCCATCCCCAGGACGGCCACCAGCACCGCCGCGCCCCCGATCGAAAGTACCGCACTGCGTCGTCGCACAACCCCCTCCTTCGTTCCGGGGATGACCCCGTGTTGCCATGGAACCGCCGTGACGGACGCGCCATTGCGCCCGACTGGGTACTAGACGGTTCTCGGGTGCCTGGCATTCCACAGGGCCATGAAATCGTCGAGGCGGTACAGGCTGTCCAGTTCGAAGCCGCGGCGGCGGAGCGCCTCCCGCCCGCCCTCGTCGCGGTCGACCAGGGCCACGACCTTCAGGATCGGGTGCCCCAGCTTGGACAGAATGTCGAGGGCCTTTTCGGTCGAGCCCCCGGTGGTCACGACATCGTCGACCACGGCCACCGGGGCGCCCTCCGCGAGCGGGCCTTCGATCCATTGCCCGGTGCCGTGTCCCTTCGGTTCCTTGCGCACGATGAAGGCCGGGATCGGCCGACCCTCCGCCTCGCTCGCGATCGCGGTCGCCAGGGCGATCGGGTCGGCGCCGAGGGTCAACCCTCCCACGCCGCCGAGCGAAAGCCCGCGGAGGCGCTCGAACACCAGCCGTCCGATCAGGGTGGCGCCCCGGGGATCGAGCGTGACGAGTTTGCAGTTGAGGTAGTACCGACTCAAGGCTCCGGAGGCGAGGCGGAACGTCGGCTCGTCGCGGTACTGGAAGGCCCGCTCGAAGAGCAGCTCGAGGAGCGCCTCGCGATCGGCACGCGTCGCGGTTGTCGGCGCTGATCGAACACCTGTCATGCTACGATGACCATCCGCCGACGTCCTTGTCGTGAGGGTCCGGCTCCCGCGGCGGGGCGCCCGCGTTTGACACCCGGGATCGGGTTCCCTATAATAGGGCGTTTTTTCTGAAATGACAAGAGCAAGGAGCGAATATGTCGATCACGAGGCGTCAACCGAGCAACCTGCGCCGCAAACGCACGCACGGATTTCTCAAGCGGATGGAAACCAAGGACGGGCGACGCGTATTGAAGCGCCGACGGGCCAAGGGAAGAAAACGGCTCACGGTGTAGGACGCGGCGGGGTCGCGCGTCTTGCCCGCGCGGCCGAGATTCGGCACGTGTTCGAGGCCGGACGGCGGGTGTCGCGTGGACCGTTGACGGTGATCGGGCTGGCGGCGAAGGGAAGGGCCGGGGCCCGGATCGGCATCATCGTGGGGCGAAAATTCGGCGGGGCGGTGCAGCGGAACCGCATCAAGCGGCGCCTGAGGGTCATCATCGCGCGTCTCGACGCGGTCCCCGATGGGCGGGATCTGCTGATCCTTCCACGGTCGTCGGTTCAACAATGGTCGTTTCAAGCATTGACGGACGCGGTCGCGGCCCTGCTCGCGACGTGGGAGCGGGCGGTCCCGTGATCGCGGAAGGCGTCGAACGCCGTCGGCCGCAGGGCGCGATCGCGCGCGGGAGCCTGGGCGCGATCCGGCTCTACCGGCTGGTCGTCTCGCCCGTTCTTCCGCCGGCGTGCCGCTTCCTGCCCACCTGTTCGGCGTACGCGATGGAAGCGATCGAGCGTCACGGGGCGGCGAAGGGCGCGTGGCTTGCGATGCGGCGGCTGCTGTGTTGCCACCCCTTTCACGCGGGGGGCTACGACCCGGTTCCGTGACCGCGCGGCGTTGGTCGCCGCCCGCCGATCCATCATCATTCCAATCCTCGGAGCGAATCGCTAAGCCATGGAACGCAACGCCGTCCTGTTTCTCGTCCTCTCGATCGTCATCATCATCGGCTACTCGGTCTTGGTGCCGCCCGGCCCCCCCCCATCCCGGCCTCCCGAGCCTCTAAAAACGTCCCCCGAGGCCGCGCCCGCTCCACCTCCGTCTTTAGAGCGAGCGGCGCCGTCCGACGCCGCGATCGAGCCGGGGCCGGAGCGGGTCGTGACGGTCGAGACCGACCTCTACCGGGCGACGCTCTCGACGCGGGGCGGCGTGATCACGTCGTGGCGGCTGGCGCGTTACACCAACGGCCCGCAGAAGACGACGCCGATCGACCTGTTCGTCCCGCCCCCGGATGGCGCCGCGCTGTCGCCGCTGGCGGTCGTGGTCGAGACCGACGACGCGGCGCTGAAGTCGGCGTTCCTCACCGGGCCGTACACGCTGGAGGGCGGGGATCTGCGCCTGTCGGCCGACCGCCCCACGGGCGAACTGCGCTTCGAGGCCCGCGCGCCGTCCGGGCAACGCCTGTCCAAGCGGCTCGTGTTCCATCGCGACAGCTACGAGGTGGACGTCGAGCTCGCCACACGCGGCGTGGCCGGGAGCTATCGCCTGATGCTGGGCGAAAACTTCGGCATCCGGCAGTGGGGCGACAAGACGGTCGTGGGCTACGTGGGGCCGACCAGCCACATCGACGGAAAGATCGTCCAGGACAAACCCGCCAAGCTGGACCAGCCGGCGATCCACGAGGGCCGCGTCGGGTGGACGGCGCTCCAGGATAAATACTTCCTCTCGGCCCTGATCCCCGGCGAGCCGCAGGCCGCCGTGGTCGTCGAGCGGTACGGCGACCAGCGCGTGTCGGCGGGGGTGCGGGAGACGGTCCTCGGCGAGGCCGCCCCGCAGCGCTATCGCCTCTACGCCGGGCCCAAGGAGTACGATCGCCTGGTGGCCATGAACATCGGTCTGGACGCCACGATCGATTTCGGCTGGTTCATCTACGGGAGTTGGTCGCTGGTGCGGCTGATCGCGGAGCCGCTCTTCCTCATCCTCAAGTTCCTGCACGCCTACCTCGGCAATTACGGCGTGGCCATCATCCTGCTGACCGCCCTGATCAAGATCGTGTTCATCCCCCTCACGCACAAGAGTTACGTGTCGATGCGGGCGATGCAGACCCTGCAGCCGCAGCTCCAGGTGCTCCAGAAAAAATATAAGAACGACAAGGCCCGCCTCAACCAGGAGATGATGAACCTCTACAAGGGCAACAAGGTTAATCCCCTGGGGGGATGCCTGCCGATGGTCCTGCAGATCCCGTTCTTCGTGGCGCTGTTCAACATTCTCTACACCACGATCGAGCTGCGCCAGGCGCCCTTCATGTTCTGGATCACCGACTTGTCCGAGAAGGACCCCTCCTACATCCTGCCGGTCTTGATGGGGGCGACGATGGTGCTCCAGCAGAAGCTGCAGCCGACCACGATGGATCCCATGCAGGCGAAGATCATGATGCTGCTGCCGGTCGTCTTCACGTTCTTCTTCCTGAGCTTTCCCTCCGGGCTGGTGCTCTACTGGATGATCAACAACCTCTTGAGCATCACCCAGCAATATGTGACGATGAAATTCTTGATGCCGTCCGCCCTGGCGGTCCCCGCGGCCAAGGGGCGCTGAGGCCGGCGCGGCGAGGAGCACGATGACGGCTCGCTCGGCCCCGACACCCGACACGATCTGCGCGATCGCCACCGCGCCCGGCGAGGCGGCGATCGGCGTGGTGCGCCTGTCGGGGCCCGAGGCGATCGCGGCCGGGGATCGTATCCTACGCCTGGCGTTGGGCCGCCCGCTCAAGGCGCTCGGTGACCGCCGCGTGGCGTTCGGCCAGGCGGTCAATCCTGCAGATGGATGCGTGATCGACGAGGTGCTGGTGACGGTGATGCGCGCGCCGAACAGCTACACCCGCGAGGACGTCGTCGAACTCTCCTGCCACGGCGGCGCCCACGTGCTCGAGCGCATCGTGGGCCTGCTCATTTCGCCCGACGTCCGGATGGCCCAGCCCGGCGAGTTCACGCGGAGGGCGTTTCTGAACGGCCGGATCGACCTGGCGCAGGCCGAGGCGGTGATGGACGTGATCCGCGCCCAGAGCGATGCCGGCGCGCGCGCGGCGGTGGCACAACTCCGCGGCGGGCTGTCGGCAGAGATCCGGACGCTACAAGAGCGGCTCGTCGGGTTGCTGGTCGAGGTCGAGGCGAGCATCGACTTTTCCGAAGAGGGGCTTGAGTTCCTGCCGCGCGAGGCGCTCCCGCTTGCGGTCGACGAGGCGCTGTGCGAGATCCGGCGCTTGCTGGCCACGGCGGACCGTGGGCGAATCGTGCGGGAAGGCGCGTCGGTCGTCATCGCGGGTCGGACGAACGTGGGCAAGTCGAGCCTGCTCAACGTCCTCCTGCGCGAGAACCGCGCGATCGTGACACCGATCCCGGGCACGACGCGGGATACGATCGAGGAAGTCGCAGACCTTGGCGGGATCGCCGTGCGGCTCTCGGACACGGCGGGCGTGCGGCACACGAACGATCCCATCGAGATCGAGGGCATTCGCCGCACGCGGGACGCAGTTGACGGCGCCGACGTGATCCTCGCGGTGTTTGATGGGTCCGAGCCGCTGGCGGACGATGATCGCGTGGTGATGGCCGAGCTGAAAGGCCGCCCAGTGATCGCCGTCGCGAACAAGGCGGATCTGGCGCAGCGCGTGGACATGGAGGCGGTCAGTCAGGCGCTCGGCGGAGCGACAATCCTCCGCGTCTCGACGCTCACGCGCGAAGGGATGGACGCGCTTACCAACGAGATCGTGAGTCGCCTTGGTGGTGGCGTGGCGGTCAAGGAAGGCGCGTTCGTCACGAAGCTGCGCCACGTCGAGGCGCTCAAGCGCGCCGAGGCCTCGCTCGCGCACTTGGAAGAGACGATCGCGGTGCGCGGGCCCCACGAGTGCCTCGCTCTGGACTTGCGCGGCGCCGTGGATGGGCTGGGCGAGATTCTTGGGACGGTGACGACGGACGATGTGCTGAACGAGATCTTTTCGAAGTTCTGTATCGGGAAGTGATCCCCAGGCAATAGGGGTAGGCTGTGTCCTACTCCGTCATTCCCGCGAAAGCGGGAATCCAGCAGGTGCCTCTTAATCAAGACCACGTCCAAGAACTGGATGCCCGCCTTCGCGGGCATGACCGAATGAGGGATTGCCCCGTTGCGATCCCCTCGCTTGATTTCGAGTGGATACGCTCGTACACTGGCTGGGACCGGTATAGCCAGGGTGGTATAGGTGTTTTCGGCGCCACTCTGCGGTTTTCTGAATATCTGGATGAAACGTAAGAGTCGCTCGCAAGCCGATGGGCTCCGATCCGAGTATACGTTCGACTATTCGAAGGCGGTCCACGGCAAGCACCACCGCCGCCTCTTGCAGGAAGGCGCAAACGTGGAGAAGACACGAAGTCCCAAAATGCGACAGGAATACGATCTTGCCGGTGGCGTTAGGGGAAAATACGCCAAGCGATTCGCGCAGGGGACGAACATCGTCATTCTGGACCCTGACGTCGCGCGCATCTTCCCTAATTCCGAGTCCGTCAATCGTATTCTACGGGCGCTCTCCGAAGTTCTGAAGCGGCAGAAGGCTCTTGGCATTGGTATATGAAGACATCGACGATGATCACCTGCCCGCAGTGCGGAGCGAAGCACGAGGAAACGATGCCGCTCGACGCGTGCGTGGTGGTCTACCAATGCCGCGCGTGCGGCGCGACGCTGCAACCCAAGGCCGGGACCTGCTGCGTGTTCTGCTCGTACGGAACGACGCCGTGCCCGCCGAAGCAGCGAGAGGGGGCGGTGTGAGGGCGCGCGTTGGGTGGCGTCTCGGCTGACGACGGGATTCGGTTTCGCGTGATGCCTGGGCAGACGATGAAGCGTAAACCGTTGCCGAGAAGGTGTTGCAGTGGAGATCGACACTGAGAAAATCGATGAAGCGGTCCTCGCCCTCCTGTATCTGACGCTTCACGACGATGTCAGGGCGTGGAAATCCGTTGATTGGGACGCGATGAACAGGCTGTACGAGAAGGGTTTCATCGAAAACCCCGTGGGGAAGGTGAAGTCGGTGGTCTTCACCGAGAGGGGGTTGCGAGAATCAGAGCGCTTGTTCAAGAGGAACTTCGTCAAAGGCTGGCGAAAGTCAACAAGTCAAGTCTGACCCCCGTGGGGTCACTTCGTCAACGGCTAGCGAAAGTCAATAGGTCAAGGCTGACCCCGATGGGGTCACAATGATTTTAATGAGGACAAGCGAATATGCTGAAGCGAATTATGGTTGGCCCGATGTTTCTGCTTCTCGTCGCACCATTCGCCAGCGCGTTTGAGGTGGATGGCTTTCGGAACGGCATGTCCTACCAAGACGCTCGTGCCCTTATCGAGGAACAATCATACAGCCAGGTCGATTTCAAAGACGGCCATATCGGTGCATGGGACGCACCGCCTCGAAAAACCGACCGCACGATCTTCCTCAATTTCTGCAAAGATCGGTTGGTACAAGTTCAGAAGAATCTACAACCTCGCTTTGATTACCTTGTCCGTTTGGTCGACGAGAAAAGGAAGCAACTAGGCAAACCTTTGGACGCCTGGTCTCGTCCTACGGACCTCACGTCCCCCTCAGAGAGCAACTCCGTCTCTTTTCTTTGGCGCGACGGGTCTGATTTTCTAAAGATTTCCTTCGCGCAATTTTCACAGAACAACCAGCTTTATATCCTCTATGAAATCAGAAACAGCTGTTATGAGATTCCATATTGACCATGCAGCTAACCGTGCGCTCCGATCAGATGAGGCGCGAGCGGCGGGCTAGTCGTTAGCTTCTCAACGCCATGGTAGAAATTGTTCTCGACAAGAGCTACCTCGACGGCGCGCCGACGCAGTCCGTTATGGAACTCTGTGATCGTTATCAGGTGCTCCTCTCAGAGGAACTCTTCTTCGAACTCATAACCACGAAGGTGGAGAGCCAGATGCGTTGTTTTTCCAAACTGCCGAATCGCGAGAATCCGGTGGCGTTGATCCCGAACGTCGGTTTTCTGCTTCGGTTTGAACGCGAATGTCAGCATAGTTGCGCACCGCTCGCGCAACATCGGTTCAACGGCCGCTTCGGTTTCAACCGAAAGCTTCGAGAAGGCGCCTACGTTTTCGAGGGCAAAGTTTTAGAAGACCTTAACGCCTGGCACGCTCAGGTTGATGCAGACACCAAGGACTTCGTTGAACGGTGCTTGGCAGTGCATAACTTCTTCCCGGAGCTTAACGGAATCGGGTGGAAAGACTTCCCCGCCGCGATAGATGCGGCGCGGCGAAAGACAGCATCAGAGGCTGAGTTTGTCCGGAAGATCTACGCCTCTTTTCTCGGCGAAGAGGCTTCGGCTGATGCGCCTCCTCCTCACGTCCTTAGTTCCGATTGGGCGTGGTTTCGTTGGGTTCAATGCCAGATCCTTGCTGCTCTCAGAATCTTTAAGCGGTATAATGGCCGATTCCCAGAAAACCCTGGAACCGACTTTTGGCGCCGCGCTGAGCATTCTATGCACGACGCGTACTACGTCATACTGGGGTCGCTGGCAGGCGCGCTTGCCACGCTTGATACTGAGATACGAGAGGATTTTCTCTTGCTTTGCCCAGATGCCGTAATGCTGTCACCAAACGTTTTGAGCATGTCCAGAGGCTAACCCGGCGCGCGGTGCTGTTTGGCGTATCTGCTTCAGAAAATGGAGATGGATTTATTTTCTTGGCATGAGGAGCGCGCCGCTCATGCCACGTCAGCCACGCCTTGTCCCGGCGGTTCAGCACTCGCATGATGAGAGAGTCGGAGCCTTGATCGGACCACGGGGCGCATGTATAATCTGGTCTGAATTCTGGTCAATTTCATGGAGGGCGTGATCGCATGAAAACGCTGCCGCTGTCGGAGGTCAAGGCTCGGTTGAGTGAATTGGTTGATCGGGTGCACTCGATGGATGAGGAGATCACGATCACTAAAAACGGCCGGGCGACGGCGGTGATCGTCAGCTCCGACGAGTTCGAGAGTTGGAAGGAAACCACGGCCATCCAATCTGACCGCGAGCTGATGCGGGAGATTCGGAAGGGGCTGCGGGCTCTTCAATCGAAAACGCTCAAGCCGCTGACGGTCGACGCGCTCTTGAAGTAGCGGTCGGTCCGAATGCCGGCGATCAGGCTCCTCCGTGTGCCCGCCGACGTGCGGGCGCGCGTCCGCGGCCTTCACCCCGACATCAAGCGAAAAGTTCGCGCCGGTCTCGATGAACTCATCCGCAACCCCTAGGCTGGGAAACCGTTGCGGGACGACCTCGATGGGCTCAGAAGCCTTCGCGTGAGCCGGTTCCGCGTCATCTATCGGATCAATTCGCCTCGCCTGATCGATATCGTGACGATCGGTCCGCGCCGCACGGTTTACGAAGACACCGCGAAACGGCTTCGAAAATAGCGGCGATTGGTTTCGGATTGTATTTTCTGGTAGAGTTCTCGGCTCGATAAGAACCTCAAGCGACTACGCACGTGAAGATCTGGAAACGAAAATGTTCCACGTGGAACATTGAACGGGAAATCCCCCCTTGCCCCCCTTTTTCAAAGGGGGGGATTTCACATGTGAGGGGATGAGAGAACACGTCATGGCAACTAGGATGAAAACCAGATCCTCGTGTGACGTCATCGTCATTGGCGCGGGCCACGCGGGGTGTGAGGCGGCGCTTGCGGCGGCGCGGATGGGGTGCCGTACGCTGCTGTTCTCCATGAACCGCGAGAACATTGCTCAGATGTCGTGCAACCCGGCCATCGGCGGGATTGCCAAGGGGCATTTGGTGCGGGAGATCGATGCGCTCGGTGGGCAGATGGCGCGGACGATCGATGCGACGGGCATTCAGTTCCGGATGCTGAACACCTCCAAGGGGCCGGCGGTGCGGGCGTTGCGGGCGCAGGCGGACCGCGTGCGGTATCGGCTGTCGATGCAGGCCACGCTGGAGGGCCAGCCGAATCTGACGATCGTGCCGGAACAGGTTGATCGCGTTGTGGCCGGAGACGGGCGCGTCGAGGGCGTTGTCACCAAGGATGGGACGCTTTATTGCGCGAAGGCTGTTATCGTCACCACCGGGACGTTTCTGCGGGGCCTGATTCACGTCGGCCTCACGCGCTTCTCGGCCGGTCGCGCGGGGGAACCGGCCGCCGATGGGCTTTCGGGCAGCTTGGAGGCGCTCGGGTTTTCGCTGGGGCGGCTCAAGACCGGTACGCCGCCGAGGCTCGATGGTCGGACGATCGACTTTGCCGTCACGACGCCCCAGCACGGCGACAATCCGCCGCGGCCATTCTCGTACCGCACCGAGCGCATCACGCAGCCGCAGGTGCCGTGCTTTCTGACGTACACGAGTGCCGAGACGCACCGGATCATCGCGGACAACCTGGACCGCTCGCCGCTGTTCACGGGCGTCATCCAAGGGATCGGGCCGCGCTATTGCCCCTCGATCGAGGATAAGATCCACCGGTTTGGCGATAAGGAGCGGCACCAGGTCTTTTTGGAGCCCGACGGTTTGGACACGCCGATCTACTACCCCAACGGCATCTCGACCAGCCTGCCGGTCGACATCCAGCACCGCTTCGTCCGCACGATTCCCGGGCTGGAGCGCGTAGAGTTCATCAAGCCGGGCTACGCCATCGAGTACGACTTTGTGCTGCCCACGCAGTTGCGGCCTACGCTGGAGACCAAGCACGTGCCTGGCCTCTACCATGCCGGCCAGATCAACGGCACGTCGGGATACGAAGAAGCCGCGGCGCAAGGCATCATGGCCGGGATTAACGCGGCGCTGGCGCTCACCGGGCGTGAACCGGTCGTCCTCGACCGCTCTGAGGCGTACATCGGGGTGTTAATCGATGATTTGGTGACCAAGGGCACGAACGAGCCATACCGGATGTTTACATCGCGCGCCGAGTACCGCCTCCTGCTGCGCCACGACAATGCCGACGTCCGTTTGATGGATGTCGGCGCCAGGATCGGACTTCTTGACGCAGAGACGCACCGGCGGTTTCAGGCCCGACGCGAGGCCATCGAGGCCGCGACGGACCGGCTGAGATCGCTGCGGGTGTCGAATCAGATGGCCGAGGCGCCGTGGCCTGGCGTCTTGCCCGACACGACGCTGGCGCAGCTCCTCAAGCGCCCCGAAGTCACGTTCGCCGATTTGGCGGCGTGGCCGGAGGTCGCGTCGATCGACCGCGAGATTGCCGAGCAGGTCGAGATCGAAATCAAGTACGAGGGGTACATCACGCGCCAGCGGCAGCAGGTCGGGCGGTCCAAGCACCTCGAGGAGAAGCGAATTCCAGAGGGTTTTCATTACGAGCGCGTCGTCGGTCTCTCGCACGAAGTCGTGGAAAAGCTCGCCGCGGTGGCACCCCAATCGCTCGGCCAGGCGTCCAGGATCTCAGGTATCACGCCTGCCGCGCTCTCCCTGCTGCTCGTGGCGCTGGAGCGCGACCGCCGCGGCGGGGCGACGTCTGGCGCGGTTGTGAAATCCCCCCGTGCCCCCCTCTGACAGAAATCCCCCCACCCCCCCTTTGTCAAAGGAGGGCACGGGGGGATTTCTGGAGTCCCCAATCGTCCTGCTCGCGCGCGGCGCCGCCGAGCTTGGTGTGTCCCTCGCGCCCGCCCAGTTCGACCAGTTCTCCCAGTATCTGACCGAACTCGACGTGTGGAATCGCCGGATGAACCTGACCGGCACGCGCGATCCGCGCGAGATTGTCACCCGCCACGTCCTGGATTCCCTGGCTGGCGACGTGGTGTTGAGGGACCTGCCCGATGTGGCCGAGGTCGCCGATCTGGGGTCCGGGGCCGGGTTTCCCGGCGTGCCGCTCGCAATCGCCCGCCCCGGCCTGCGTGTCACGCTGATCGAGCCGCGCCAAAAGCGCGCGGCGTTTCTCCTCCATGTCTGCGGCATCCTCGGCCTGTCCTGGGTGACGGTGGTCGACCGGGCGATCGATCCGCGCGATCCGGGCGTGTACACGGGGCGGTTCGCCCGCGTCCTCGCGCGGGCCGTCGCCGACCCGGTGGAGGCGATCCGCACCGCGCGACCGCTGCTTGGGGCCGATGGTCAGGTGGTCGTGTGGGTCTCGGACAAGCAAGCGGCCGAGGCGCCCCAGGAGTTCCGGCGTGTGGCGTACCGTCTTCCCGGGACCACGATCGCCCGCGTCCTGTTGGTAGCCTGTCCATGAATGGCCATCTGCGGCGTTGTAGCTGCGCGTCCGCTCCTCACGTACGACACAGTACGCTGCGGTGCGGGCGCTCGCTCCGCCTTGCATCTGACCATTCCTGAACAGGCTCTACCACCCATATACCTGGATACACTCCTGTGGCGGTGGCCTTCTGATCATGTTGCTTCGCTCCCAGTGCGGTGTATGTTCCACGTGGAACATTCCGTTGCTGCCACTCCTCGATCTTTCTTTTGCCACCCGTCTGTGCTACGATGCGCGGCGTTGTGACTGAGCCGAGGGTCATCGCCGTCGCCAATCAGAAGGGCGGAGTGGGGAAGACGACCACCGCCGTCAACCTCGCGGCGTCGCTCGCCGTCGCCGAGCGGCGCGTGCTCCTGATCGATCTCGACCCCCAGGGGAACGCGACGAGCGGGGTCGGCTGGCAGCGCGACGGGGCGTCGGGCAGCTATGAGGTGCTGCTGGGCTCGTCCAAGGCGGCCGACGCGGTGCGCAAGACTGCTCTGGATTTCCTCGACCTGATCCCGTCGGACGTCCACTTGGCCGGCGCCGAGGTGGAGCTGGTCGGTCTGCCGGAGCGCGAAGGCTTTCTCCGGCGGGCGATCGAGCCCATGGTCGGGTCCTACGACTACGTCTTCATCGACTGTCCCCCGTCGCTCGGTCTGTTGACCGTGAACGCCCTGGTCGCCGCCCGCTCGGTGCTGGTTCCCGTGCAGTGCGAGTACTACGCGATGGAGGGGTTGAGCCGGTTGCTCGACACGATCGCGCACCTGCAGGCGTCGGCGAATCCGGGGCTCGCGATCGAGGGCATCCTGCTCACGATGTACGACCCGCGCAACAACCTCGCGGTGCAGGTCGCCTCCGAGGTCCGCCGGCATTTCGGCGAGCGGGTCTTCGAGTCGATCATCCCGCGCAATGTCACGCTGGCCGAGGCGCCGAGCCACGGCAAGCCGGTCGTGCTCTATCAGGTCGCGTCGCGCGGAGCGCAGCTCTATTTGCAACTGGCGAAGGAGGTGCTCAAACGGACGGCGTAGACAAAACGCGGCCGACCACCGAGCGCAAGGCGCTGGGCCGCGGGCTCGAGGCGCTCCTGGGCGAGACGGTGCGGCCGCCCGAGCGCGGGGTGGGCGTGTCGATCCCGGTCCACCTGATCGCGCGCAACCCGAAGCAGCCGCGCACGCGGTTCGCCGAGCGGGCGCTGGAGGACCTGTCGGCGTCGCTCAAGGCCCAGGGCGTGCTCCAGCCGGTGGTGGTCCGAAGAATCCCGAATGGGTATGAGCTGATCGCGGGCGAGCGCCGGTGGCGCGCCGCGCAGCGCGCGGGCCTGGCCGAGATCCCGGCGATCGTCAAGGACGCGTCGCCCGCCGAAGCCGTGGTGCTCGCGCTGATCGAGAACCTCCAGCGCGAGGACCTCAACCCGATCGAGTCCGCCCGCGCGTTCCGCCGCCTGATGACCGAGTTCGGCCTCACCCAGGACGACCTCGCGCAGCGGGTGGCGAAGGAGCGCTCCACGGTGGCGAATATCCTCCGGCTGTTACAGCTGCCCGACGAGCTGCAGCAGGCGGTGCTGGACGAGCAACTCACGCTCGGCCACGCCAAGCTCCTGCTGGGGCTGACCGGGGCCGAGCAACTGGCGCTGGGGCGTCGTGCGATCGCCGAGGGGCTGTCGGTCCGGCGTACCGAGGCGCTGGCGCGGGCGCAGGGAAAACCGCGCCCGAAGCGGCCGCTCGCGGTGGAGATCGTCGACCTGGAGACGCGGCTCTCGCGCCACCTGGGCGCGCGCGTGACGATACGCGGCAACGGCCGCGCGGGGCAGATCCGCATTCGGTATGCGTCCCGCCAGGATTTGGAACGTCTGTTAGACTGGCTGTCGAAAGGAGACTCCATCCATGCTCATCAGTAAGAAGGACGAACGGGAGAAGCGCGGCGCAAATCAGGACGAAATCATCGCGTTCTTGGGGAAGGGCACGCGGTTCAAGGGCGTGGTGACGTACGAGGGCACGGTCCGGATCGACGGCCACATCGAGGGCGAGATCGTGTCGAGCGGCGCGCTGGTCGTCGGCGAGAGCGCGGTGATCGATGCGGAGGTGTCGGTGGGCAGCGTCGTCTGCGGCGGCACGATCAATGGCAACATCACCGCGACCGAGAAGGTGCAACTGTTGGCGCCGGCGGTCGTCACGGGCTCGATCAAGGCGCCGATCATCATGATCGAGGCCGGCGTGCGCTTCAACGGCCAGTGCGAGATGAAGGGCGAGCCGCGCGCGCACTCGGCGATCGAACTCGAAGAGCAGATGGCGATCGCCGCGAACGACTGAGAGCCGGTCGCCGATAACGGGCCATCTGCGGCGTTGCCGCTGCGGAGCCCCATCCTCACGTACGACCCAGTACGCTCCGGTGGGCCTCCTGACGGCGCCTTGCATCTGGCCCCTTCTTGGCGACCGGCAATTCGCCTTGTAGGGGCGGCCCCCCGTGGCCGCCCTGGCATTTCGTGGCCGATGCGGGGCAGGTGCGACAGCTGGGCAGGTACAGGGGCCTGCCCCTACCAGGCACCACACAGACATGGTGAATCGGAACGAAAAGGTCGTCGTGGGTTTAAGCGGCGGCGTGGATTCCGCCGTCGTCGCCTCGATGCTGGTGGCCGAAGGCTACCGCGTCGAGGGCGTGACGATGCGCACCTGGCGCGAGGAAGGCGAGCGCGAGAAGCGCTGGCAGGACCGCTCCTGCTGCAAGATCGGGATCGCCCAGTACGTCGCCCAGGAGCTCGGCATCCCGCATCGGGTGATCGAGGCCGAGGCGCGGTTTCGCCAGGCGGTGATCGACGACTTCTGCCGCACCTACGCCGCGGGCCGCACGCCGAACCCCTGCGTCCTGTGCAACGAGCGCGTGAAGTTCGCCCTGCTGCTGGAAGCCGCCGAGGAGGCCGACGCGGACTATCTCGCCACGGGCCACTACGCGCGGGTCGCGTATGACGCCGAGACGGGCAGGCATCGGCTCCGCAAGGGCGTCGATCCCGCGAAGGACCAGAGCTATTTCCTGTATCGACTGTCTCAGGCGCAGCTTGCCAAAGCGCTCTTTCCCTTGGGCGGATTGACGAAGGCCGACGTCTGGAAGTACGCCGAAGCCATGGGCCTGCCGGTGGACGAGATCGCCGAGAGCCAGGAAATCTGCTTCGTCACGCAGAAGGACTACCGCGAGTTCGTCGCCGCGCAGGTGCCGGAAGCGGAGCGCCCTGGCGCGATGGTCGGGGTCGGCGGCGAGGCGCTGGGATCCCACCGCGGTGTGGCGTTCTACACCGTCGGCCAGCGCCGCGGCCTGGGCGTAGCGGCCGGTGAGCGGCGGTACGTGAGGAATCTCGATGCCGAGCGCAACCTGGTGGTCCTGGGGAGCGAGGCCGACCTTTATACCGACGCCTGCCTGGTCGAAGACGTCCACCTCATGTCGATTGGGGAGATCGGCGAACCGATTCGCGTCACGGCCAAGTACCGCTACAAGACACCGGAAACGCCTGCGACCGTGAGCCCGGATGCCGATAGCGGCCTGCGCGTCGCGTTCGACGAACCGCAGCGCGCCGTGACGCCGGGGCAGTCGATCGTCTTCTACAACGGAGACGTGGTGGTGGGCGGGGGCGTGATTGCGCGAACGGATTAGCCATGCGAATGGAATGCAGCCAAGACCCCATCGTGTCGTCGGTCGAGAGGGACGGCCATGACGGCGGACATCGCGCGATACCGGGATCCCGCGGCCGTCGTCGCGGCGGCGGTTGACGTCGTCACCGGGGAACTCTGCGAGGCCGTCGAGCGGCGGGGCAAGGCGTGCGCGGTGCTCGCCGGCGGCGAGACGCCGCGGGCGCTGTATCGGCAGCTGGCCGAATATCGGGAGGGACTGCCGTGGGCGCACGTCTGGTGGTTCTTCGGCGACGAGCGGTGGGTACCCCAGCACGATCCCTTGAGCAACTTTGCGATGGTTGAGCAGGCGCTCTTCTCCAAGGTGCCCATCCCGCGCTCCCAGATCGTCGCCGTCCCGACCGACGCAGCCGACCCCGTCACTGGGGCCATGGCCTACGAAGCGGCGCTGCGGGCGCAGTTCACGGGCCTGGACTGGCCCGAGTTCGATCTGGTCCTGATGGGGCTGGGCGCCGATGGCCACACGGCGTCGCTGTTCCCCGGCGATCCCGCGCTGGCGGAACGCACGGCGTGGGTGGCGTCCACGCGCGCCGGTCAGCCCGTCCCCGACCGCGTCACGCTGACGATCCCGGTCTTCACCCGCGCCCGCTCGATGTTCTTCCTGGTCACGGGCGCGGCCAAGGCCGACGCGCTCGCCGCCACGCTCACGGGGCCGCGGGATCCGACCCGCTGGCCTGCCCAGGCGGTGATCCCCGCCTCCGGCCGCTGCCGCTGGCTCGTCGATCACGCGGCCGCCGCCAAGCTCCCGTCGTCCTCCTCATAACGCCCGTCCCTTGCCTCGACGCGCGATCTTCCGTATCCTGCTGACGTGGTTCGCTTGGAACACGTGAGCAAGGTCTACGCGCGGGGGACGCAGAGCGTCTGGGCCCTACGGGACGTGACGATCGAGATCCCGCAGGGGGAATTCCACGTCGTGATGGGGCCCAGCGGCTCCGGCAAGAGCACGTTGCTGCACCTGATCGCGACGCTGGATCTCCCGACCGAGGGGACGGTCTGGCTCGACGGCCTCGCCACATCCACCTGCTCCGACGCCGAGCTCACGCGCCGGCGGCGCGAGGAGATCGGCCTTGTCTTTCAGTCGTTCAATCTCCTGCCGTACCTGACCGTGCGGGAAAATGTCGCACTGCCACGGCTCCTCCAGCGCGTGTCCGTCGGGCAGGTGCGGCGCGAGACCGATGAGTTGTTGGAGGCGGTGGGCCTGACGGCGCGCGCTGAGCACTGGCCGCACGAGTTGTCGGGCGGCGAGGCGCAGCGGGTGGCGATCGCGCGGGCGCTGGTGACGCGGCCGCGCTTGGTGTTGGCCGACGAACCTACGGGGAACCTCGATTCTGCGAGGGGCTTGGAGATCCTCACGCTGCTCTCGACGCTCTCGAAGGTCTCGGGCGCCACGACCATCCTTGTCACGCACAGTCCCGAGGCCGCGAAGTTCGGTCACCGCGTTACCCGTCTTGCGGACGGGAGAATCGACGCGTGACGCTCGTCCGGTTCACCACGCTCCGCCACCTGTCGCGCGCCAAGCTCCGCTCGGGCCTAACGGTCTTTGGACTGGCGCTCGGCGTCGCGCTGTACGTCGCGATCCGTCTGTGCAACGAGAGCGTGGACGCGGCGTTCCGTGACAGCATCACCGGCGTCAGCGGCGCGGCCACGATCGAGGTCCTCGGGGGCGAAGAGGGTTTCGACGAGATGACGCTGGAAACGGTCGCCGCCACGCCGGGGGTCCTCGCCGCGTCGCCGGTGATTCAACGCGCGGTCGCGCTGGACGATGGCGCGTCGCTCGTCATCCTCGGCGTGGATCCCTTCAGCGAAGCGCCGTTCCGCGCGCACGGCCTCGACGCGGCCGACGCGTCGGAATCGTTCCTTCTCGACCCCGCGGCGATCGCGGTCACGCGGCGCTTCGCCGAGGCCCGGGGGCTCCGACCGGGCGATTCGCTGCGGGTCATCGACCACGATCGCCTGGTCGCGCTGACCGTCGCGGCCATCGTCGCGGACGACCGACTGGCGAGGGCGTGGGGCGGCGCGGTCGCGCTGATGGACATCGCCTCGGCGCAGTGGACGTTCGATCGTCTCGGTCGCCTCGATCGTCTCGACATCCTCACCGCACCCGACGAGATCGACACCGTCCGGGCGCGGCTGGCCGGCGCGTTGCCGGCCCATCTGCTCGTTCAACGCCCCGAGCGGAGGTTGGCGCACACCGAACAGGTCGTGCGCGCGTTCCAGGTGAACCTCACGGCGCTCAGCGGCATCGCCCTGCTCGTTGGGTTGTTTCTGATCTACAACACGATGACCTACGCGCTCCTGCGGCGCCGCGCCGAGATCGGCCTGCTCCGCGCGCTGGGGGTGACGCGGGCGCGGCTGTTCGGCGTGCTGACCGCGGAGTCGCTGGCGTTCGGCGCGGCGGGCGGGCTCTTGGGCGTCCCCCTCGGGTGGCTATTGGCGCGCGCCGCGGTGGGCGGCGTGTCGCTCACGGTCGCCGCGCTGTATGGGGGCGCGCCCGTGCGCGACGTGGCCCTCACGCCGTCGCTCGCCGTCGAGGGGTTCGCCCTCGGGAGCGTTGTCGCCGTGGCCGCGGCCCTCATGCCCATCGTCGAGGCGCTCCGCACCGTGCCGCGCGAAGTGCTCCACCCCGGCTGGGTCGAACGACGCCGCCGGATCCGGGCGGGCCGGCTTGCGATAGCCGGCCTCGGGTGGTGGGCGCTCGCCTGGGCGCTCGCCCACGCCGGACCGATCCACGGCATCCCGTTCTTCGGGTACGGCGCGGCGCTGTGCCTCGTGCTGGGCGGCGCGTTCGTCACGCCGCTGGCGGGGACCTGGCTCGGCCGCGTCGTCGATCCATTGGCTCTGCGCCTCGGCTGGGTGGAGGCGCGCCTGGCCGGCGGGACGCTCTCGGCGACGCCGGGACGCACGGCCGTCGCCGCCGGCGCGCTGATGACCGCGCTGGCGATGATGGTCAGCGTGATCGTGATGGTCGGGAGCTTCCGACGGACGGTGGAGCGCTGGATCGAGGCCACGATCACGGCCGACCTGTATCTCACGCCGGGATCGCGCCCGGCGGTCGGACCAGCGGCGCACTTCGCCGACGACGCGGTCGTGGCCGCGATCGCGTCGGTCCCCGGCGTGGCCGCCGTCGATCCCTACCGCCAGATCCCGATCGAGGCGGACGGCCAACCGCTCCTGGTCTCGTCCCGCGACGCGCGGATCGTCCGCGACCGCAGCGGGATGCAGTTCGAGCACGGCGACCCGAACGCCATTCTCGACCGGTTGGCGAACGGCAAGGGCGTCGTCATCTCCGAAGTCCTGGCGCGCCGTCTGGGGGTGCGCGCGGGCGACTCACTCCGGTTGCCGACACCGGACGGCCACGCGTCCTTTCCCATCCTGGCTGTGTTCTACGACTACGCCACCGACGGCGGACGGGTGCTGATGGATCGTTCGGTGTTTGTGCGATACTGGCGCGATCGCGGGGTCACGGCGGCGGCCGTGTACGTCGGCGAGAAAGCCGACCCCGAGCGCGTGCGCGCCGCGATCGACGCCGCGCTGGAGCCGTCGTACCGCGTGGCGATCACGTCCAATCGCGCGCTCAAGCGGGAGGTCCTCGAGGTGTTCGATCAGACGTTCGCGATCACGCGCGCGCTCGAGTGGGTCGCGATGGCCGTCGCCGCGCTCGGGGTTGCCAATACCGTGCTGGCGATCGTGCTGGAGCGCCGCCGCGAGGTGGGCGTGCTGCGCGCCCTCGGGGCGACCCGGGCGCAGGTCGGAGGCATCGTGCTGTGCGAGGCGGGGCTCATCGGCGTCCTGGGCTCTGCCCTTGGCGTGGCCGTGGGGTTTGCCGTCTCGTTGGTGCTGATCCGGGTCGTGAATCTCCAGTCGTTCGGCTGGACGATCGGATTCTCGTGGGGCGTGACGGAAGTGATCGGCGCATCGTTGTTGGCCTTTGCCTCGGCTGTCGCGGCGGGATGGTTTCCCGCCCGCCACGCGGCCGGGCTTCCCTTTGTGGAGGTGTTGACGGATGAGTGACTGCAAGGGATGGATCGGGCGCGCGGCATGTTTCGTCGCGGCCGTCATCGGCGGACTGGCCGCGGACGTGCCGCGCGCCGACGCCAAGGGGTTTGCCGCCGCTGCGCCCGGATACCGCTACGCATTTCCGCGCGATCACGGCCCGCACCCGGCGTTCCAGACCGAGTGGTGGTACTACACCGGCCACCTCACCGCCGAGTCCGGGCGCACGTACGGGTATCAACTCACGTTCTTCCGCCGCGGGATCGACGCCGACGCCGTCCGGAAGAACCCGTCCCGATGGGCGCTCAAGAACGTGTTTCTGGCGCACTTCGCCATCACCGACGAGTCCGAGAAAAATTTTCGGTACGCGGAGAAGGCCAACCGGCCGGGCGTCGCCTCGGCGGGCGCCGAGGCCAAGCGATCCCGGGTGTGGAACGGGCCGTGGTTCGCCGAGGAGAGGGACGGCGCGATCGTGCTCTCCGCGGTCGCGGACGACCGGTCGATCCTGCTGCGCGTGAACCCCTCGCGTCCGCCGGTGATCCATGGAAGGGACGGCGTCAGCCGCAAGGGACCGGGCAAGACGCAGACCTCGCACTACTACTCGATGACGCGGATGGAGACCATGGGCACGCTGACGATCAACGGCCGGCTGGAGACCGTCAAGGGGTTGAGCTGGATGGACCACGAGTTCGGCTCAAACCAACTTTCCGATCAGCAGGTGGGGTGGGACTGGTTCGGCCTGCACCTCGACAACGGAATGGACCTGATGCTCTACCGCATTCGGCGGGAGGACGGGACCGTGGAGCCCGTGTCGAGCGGGACGCTCATCGAACCCGACGGCCGGACGACCCACCTGCCGTTCGAGGCGTTCGTCTATTCGATCCGCGACACCTGGAAGAGCCGGAAATCCAACACGGTCTATCCGAGTCGGTGGACGATCGCCGTCCCCGATCACGGCATCGAGCTGACGATCACCCCCGCAGTGGCCGACCAGGAACTCGTCACCTCGCGGAGCGCGCGCGTCACCTATTGGGAGGGCAGCGTCCTGGTGAAGGGCCGCGTCGGCGGCGACAAGGTGACGGGGCGCGGGTACGCCGAGTTAACGGGCTACGCCGGGTCGATGAAGCGGATGTTCTGAGGCCTCATCCGCCATCGCCGACGTCGGTCGACAAGACGGGCTCCAGGAGCGCCATCAGGTCCTCGCGTTTGATCCGCAACACCTTCTCCCCTGCCAGGCGATACGCCGGGAGCTTCCCACCCTTGATGTAGCCCCGCAGGGTCTGGTGGTGGATGCCAAGAAAGGCGGCCGCCTGGTCCACCGTGAAGAAGGCTTGGCCGATCCCCCCCGTCACGGAACCCGCCGTCTCGGCTTGCGGCGAAGGCCCCGGCTCGGGCGTAGCCGCGATGGCGCGGCGCGCGAGGTCGCGCAGTGCCTCGATCGTCACCCCGCGCGCGGCCATGAGGCGGGGCAGCGAACCCTGCCCGGAGGCCGCGAGCCCGAGCACGAGATGGGCACTCCGGGTCAGACGGCTCCCCAGCCGCCACGCCTCCTCGCCCGACGCCTGGATGATCGGCTGGATGTCGGCCCCCCACATCCGGCGGCCCCGACTCGGCCCGCCGGGTGCGGGAGCCGCGACATCGCCTTCCGTGATGCCCAGGTCGCGAAACACGCTTGCTCCCGACGTGGGCCCCGACCGTAACACGGCGAGGAGAATGTGATCGGCCGACACCGCCGACCCCGCCTGGCGGGCCAGATCGTCCGCCGACCGGAACATCTCACGCACCTCGTCGTACATGGACTCGTACCGCCCACGCGGCACACGGGGGATGCGAGGCATGCGGGGCACTCCAGCGACAAACGGTGGTCGCATGGGATATCTCCACAACAACGATCATTTAATATCACAAGATAGAATCAACAGGCAAGAAAAAAATAACCGACGACCCAGCCACGCCGCCCGCCGCTTCAGGGTAGCGTCGTCGACGTCGTCCTTGAACGTGAGGACGCACGTATCGGCGGGAGCCGGTTTGAGCACGACGGGACACTCCATCAGCTCATCGCGTCGGAAGGCGTGGATGCGGACGGTGGCGCCCGCCTGATAGGT